>ERZ779637.401-NODE-401-length-29613-cov-14.467961_pt1 | contig 29613 bp, 26 predicted proteins | sample MGYA00514196_ERZ779637 | MGnify/ENA primary metagenome ERZ779637 (study PRJEB29562, sample SAMEA4376700) | mouse gut metagenome | isolation source: Cecum | study: EMG produced TPA metagenomics assembly of the A DSS colitis mouse model was used to assess the...
TCAGCCTCGGAGATCAGCAGGACCTTGGAGCCCTGGATGTAGGCGTTCTCGGACATACCGACATCGTTGAGATCGGTGCCCAGGTCCAGGGTGCGGACATCGCCGGCGGCGACGCGCAGCTGGGTCTTGCCCTCGGCCAGAACCTTCAGATCGTCATCCTGCACGTTGGCGTACTCGTTGGCAACCACAACGCCGGTCACCTTGTCCAGGTTCAGAACGTCCTTGCCCAGGCTGGTGGCGTTGTTGGTGTAGCTGATGGTAGCGGTGTTGAAGGTGACGGTGGGAACCAGGATAGCCTGGAACAGGATCTCAGCAACAACCTCACGGGTGGCAGCCTGACCAAGCAGGGTGTCGGTGATGTTGTTGGTGATGCCGCGCTGCTTCGCGATGGAAGCGGTGTTGACCTGCCAGTTGCTGCCGGAGAACTCATTGTTCTTGTCGTAGCCGATGGCACGCAGGATCATGGCCAGGGCCTCGTAGCCGGTGACCTTCCCGTTGGGGTCAAAGATCTTGTTGCCGCGGCCCTTGATGTAGCCGGCGTTGGCGCAGTAGTTGACGTACCCGGCGTACCAGGAGCCGTCAGCCACGTCGGTGAACAGGCCCCAGGTGGAGTAGATGTCCTTCTGGGTGTCGCTCACGTCGCCAGTGGCGATGCGGTAGATGATGGCCGCGACTTCGGCACGAGTGATGTCGCCCTGGGGCTCAAATCTCGCGCCATTGTCGTAGCCCTTGAAAACTTCCAGACCGTTCAGGACAGTGACAGCATCGGAATACTTGTCGCTGATCTGATCCTTGTCCGAGAAGTCCGCGGCACCAGCGGTGGCCATGAGGGAAAGGCTCATAACCAGGGCCAGTACCAGGGCGAGAATCTTCTTGAGATTTCTCATGGTGGATCTTTCCTCCTTTTTTGATGCGGGGCAAATGAGAACTTTTTCGGGCCAAAAGTGGCGGTTTTTCCGTCAGATCCGGCCAGTGTCAATCCCCTTACCTGAGAGGGCGGCGCTGGAGAGGACTGGGGCGCAAGGGCTTCGGGGCATGGAGGGAGATCCTTGGTAGACGGTTTTCGCGATCTGGTAGCACGCCGAAAATTTATGTCAACCATATCGGTTATGGGTCCAGTGATTGCAGTTGGTAGCACGAAAAAAACCTTGGTAGCGCGTTGGTAGCGTTTTCACAGAATGTTCATATTTGGATTCCGGATAGAGGCAAAAAAGAACGGATTTGCCGCTCACAGCGGCAAATCCGTTCCGATAAACAAATTTATGACAATCTGGTATACATAACGCCGTTTTCCCGGGAAAAGTTAAATTTTGTGCAATTCGCCCAATCCCGGTTTTAAGCCCACAGGCTGCACAGCAGATCGGTGTATCCGGAGGGATCGGTGATGGGCAGGCCGGCAATCAGCTTGGCCTGATTAAACAGCACCTGGGCGTACTTCCTGGCCTTCTCCGGATCACCGGCACGGGCGCTGTCCAGGGTGGCAAAGGCGGGGTGGTCCACGTTCAGCTCCAGGATCCGCTTGGCCTTCATGCCCATCTCCGGCTGGGCAACGGCAAAATACCGCTCCATCTCGAAGCTGACACCCTCGCCGCAGGTGAGGCACACGGGGTGGGTCTTCAGCTTCCGGGACACCCGGACCTCGTCCACCTCCTGGCCCAGCGCCTCCTTGATGAAGTCCAGAGCCTCCTTGTACTCCTCCGCCGGCTTCTCCTCGGGCATGTCCTCCAGCTCCAGATCGCCGTCCACGGCGGAGCGGAAGCTCTTCTCCTTGTACTCCCGCAGGACCTCCATGAGCAGCTGGTCCGGCTGATCGGTGAGGTAGAGGATCTCCACGTTCCGCTCCCGGAGCAGCTCCGTCTGGGGCAGGTTGTCCATGTTGGCCACGTCCTCGCCGGCGGCGTAGTAGATCACCTTCTGGCTCTCCGGCATCCGGTCCACGTACTCGGAGAGGGTGACCAGCTTCTTCTCCGTGGAGGAGTAGAACAGCAGCAGATCCTGCAAAAGCTCCTTCTTGGCCCCGTAGTTGTTCAGGCAGCCCACCTTCAGCTGGCGGCCGAAGTTCTTGTAGAACTTCTCATAGCCCTCCCGGTCCTCCTTAAGCATCCGCTCCAGCTCGCCCTTGACCTTCTTCTCAATGTTGTTGGCCATGAGCCGCAGCTGACGGTCATGCTGGAGGAGCTCCCGGGAGATGTTCAGGCTCAGATCCGGGGAGTCCACCACGCCCTTCACAAAGCCGAAGTGTTCCCCGATGAGGTCCGCGCACTTGTCCATAATCATCACACCGGCGGAGTAGAGCTGGAGGCCCCGCTCATAGTCGGCGCTGTAGTAGTCGAAGGGGGGCCGGGAGGGGATATACAGCAGGGCCTTGTAGGACACCTGACCCTCGGCGGATACGGTAATCACGGACTGGGGGGCGGTGAAGTCGTTGAACTTCTCCTGGTAGAACTTGTCGTACTCCTCCTGGGAGACGTCGCTCTTCTTCCGCTGCCAGAGGGGGACCATGCTGTTGAGGGTCTCCTCCTCCTTGTAGCTCTCATACTCGGGCTTGTCCTCGGGGGAGTCCTCCTTCTTCCGGGACTTGCTGACCTCCATGCGGATGGGCCAGCGGATGTAGTCGGAGTACTTCTTCACCAGGCTGCGCAGGGTGTACTCCTGGAGAAATTCGCCATAGGTCTCCTCGCCCTCGTCGGGCTTGATGTGCATGATGATGTCGGTGCCCACGGTCTCCTTGTCGCAGGGGGCGACGGTGTAGCCGTCGGCGCCGTCGCTCTCCCAGCGGTAGGCCTGGCTCCCGCCGTACTTCTTGGTGATGACCGTGATCTGATCGGCCACCATGAAGGCGGAGTAGAAGCCCACGCCGAACTGGCCGATGATGTCCACATCCTCGCTGTCCTTGCCCACCTCCTGGCGGAACTGGTAGGTGCCGCTGGAGGCGATGACGCCCAGGTTGTTCTCCAGCTCGCTCTCGTCCATGCCGATGCCGTTGTCGCTGACCGTGAGCGTCCGCCCGTCCGGGTCCGCGTGGATGGTGATGCGGAAGTCCTCCCGCTTGAGCCCCACGTTCTCGTCGGTCAGGGACTTGTAGCAGAGCTTGTCAATGGCGTCGCTGGCGTTGGAGATGATCTCCCGCAGGAAGATCTCCTTGTGGGTGTAGATGGAGTTAATCATCAGATCCAGCAGCCGCTTGGACTCCGCCTTGAATTCTTTCTTTGCCATATGTTGCCTTCCTCCTGTAAAGCCGGGGCCGCCGGAAGGGGGCCCTGTGATTTTCAGCCTCTATCATGCCTTCTAATTGTGAACAGAGTATGACGAAACTGTAAACATTAGCACTCGATTTGCCGGAGTGCTAACGGAACCCCGTCAAGAGGCGCTGCGGTCCTGCTCCTCCAGGGACCAGAGGTGTCTGTCATGCCGGAAGAGGAGGCACACGGCCACCCCGGCAAAGGCGATAGCCAGAAACAGCAGCGCCGCGCCGCTGCCCTTTCCGCTGCCCAGCAGCGCGGTGAGCGCCGCATCCGGGCCCAGCCGGGCCATGAGGGGCTCGCAGACCCGGTCCACCAGCCAGCCGCCCAGCAGGTATCCCAGGGGGATGGTGAAAAACTGGAGGGTGTTCCGGGCCGCGTAGACCCGGGCCTGCATCTCCACCGGGATCCGCAGCCGCAGCAGCGCGCTCATGTTGGCTTGCATCATGGGGATCAGCAGCCACCCCAGCACCGCGCCGAAGCACCATATCCCCGTGCCGCGGCCCAGGGCCAGCAGCAGGTTTTCCGTGCTCATGGAAACCAGCAGGCAGTTGCAGATCACCCGCACCCGGCTCCTGGGCTGGGGCAGGGCCGTGACCAGCAGGCTCCCCGCCAGATGGGCCAGCCCCGTGGCCGCCTCCACCAGACCCAGGGCCGTCTCCCCGCCGCCGGGGCGGGAGAGGACCATGGCCGGCAGGGCCGCGTTGTACATGCTGGCGATGAGGTTGATGCACGCCAGAAACAGGATCAGATCCAGGACGCCCCGCTGGTTCAGCAGCCACCGCACCCCCTCTCCGGCGGACCGGGTGAGGGAGACCTTCTCCGCCGGCGGCGTCTCCGGGAATTCCACCCCCCAGAGCAGGGTTCCCACAGCCGCGGCGCAGGTGGCCAGATCAAAGACGATCACCGCCTCCAGGCCCAGCAGCCCCAGCAGGGCGGTGGCGAGGACCGGGGAGAGCAGGGTGGTCAGGGACTGGGACAGGGACAGCAGGCCGGATACCCGCTGCACCTGGTCCTTGGGGGTCAGCAGGGTCACCACCACCTCGCTGACCGGATACTGGACGGCGTTCATCAGGCCGTTGAGGGCGTTGAGCAGGTACAGATGCCACAGCGCCAGCTGCCCGGTTTTCAGCAACGCCAGCACCGCCAGGGTGGTCAGCGCCGCGAAGGTGTCGCACATAGCCATAGTTCTGCGCTTGTCCCACCGGTCCCCCAGGCTGCCGGCAAAGATGCTCAGAGCGACGTAGGGGACGTAGGAGCACACGCTGAGAAGGGCCGTGGTCAGGGCGGAGCCCTGCTGCTGGTAGGACCAGACCACCAGGGCGAAGCTGGTCATGGCGCTGCCCAGGGTGGAGAGGTTCTGGGTGCTCCAGACGATGAGGAAGGTTTTCAGTCCCGCCAGGGGCGGGACGGGTTGTTTCGGATGATGTTTCATAGCAGGCCTTGCTCCTTTTGCGTTTCATAAGATTGAAAGGTAAATCCGCAGATCCGCAAGGCCTGTCCGGGCAAACCGGTTTAATTGATGCTCCATGCCGTCCTGTCCGGATCAGACCCTGCATGGAGCCGAACGCCTGCACAGCCGCAAAGCTGTCACCCCCTTCGCTGAGATGGCCCCATTGTACCACATCCGGCAAAAAAGAGCAACCGGACCCAAAATGAAAGATTTTTCTGCCAACTTGCAGAAAATACTTGACAACAGCGGGCAGAGGGAGTAAACTAACCCCATATTTCATAAAGCAAAAGGCGTTGATGGAGAGAAGTAGCCGGGAAGAGCTCCTTTCAGTGAGCGGGGGACAGTGGGAACCCCGCAGGGGAATCCAGGTGAATAACACTCCGTAGCCGCAACCCGAACGAGCCTGCCGGAAGGCGCTCCAGTAGGGAAGACGGGGCGGCCCGTTACAGCCGGCAGGCTTGTTAGAGCTGAAGGGGCTGCGTCAGCGGCAAATTAGGTGGCACCACGGATTCCGGCGATTCGTCCTAAAATTGTATTTTAGTGACGCCGGCAACATCTGGAGGTGCTTTTTATGTGCGCAATCATGGGTTATACCGCCGCCGATATCCCCCTGTCCCGGCTGGAGAACGCCTTCTCCGCGGCCAAGAGCCGGGGACCCGACGGCAGCCGCTCCCTGGCTCTGCCGGGCGGAAGCCTCCTCTTCCACCGGCTGGCCATCATGGGGCTGCACCCGGAGGGGATGCAGCCCTTTACCGCCCCGGACGGCAGCGCCGTGGTCTGCAACGGCGAGCTCTACGGCTTTCGTCAGATGAAAAGGGAGCTGGAGGCGAAGGGCTATGCCTTCTCCAGCGGCTCCGACTGCGAGCTGCTGCTGCCCCTGTGGCGTGAGTACGGAGAGGACATGTTTGACAAGCTGGACGCGGAGTTCGCCCTCATCCTCTACGACGCCCCCACCGGCAGCTTCGTGGCCGCCCGGGACCCCGTCGGCATCCGGCCCCTGTACTACGGCTACAGCTCCTCCGGCCGCATCCTCTTCGCCAGCGAGCCCAAGTGTCTGCTGGGCCTGGCGGACAGGATCATGCCCTTTCCGCCGGGCTGCTTCTACAGGGACGGCCGCTTTGTCCGGTACCGGGATATCGCCCAGGTGGACGAGGTCTGCCATGACAGCCTGGACGCTGTCTGCGCCAATATCCGGGAGAAGCTGATCCTGGCGGTGGAGAAGCGGCTGGACGCGGACGTGCCTGTGGGGTTCCTCCTCTCCGGCGGCCTGGACAGCTCCCTGGTCTGCGCCATCGCCGCCCGTCTGCTGGGCCGGCCCATTGAGACCTACGCCGTGGGCATGTCCACCGACGCCATTGACCTCAAGTATGCCCGGCAGGCGGCGGACCACATCGGCAGCCGCCACCACGAGATCTACATCACCGAGGAGGATGTGCTCTCCGCCCTGGATCAGCTTATATACATCCTGGGCACCTACGACATCACCACCATCCGGGCCAGCATGGGCATGTACCTGCTGTGCCGGGCGATCCGCGAGCAGAGCGGGATCCGGGTGCTGCTCACCGGTGAGATCAGCGATGAGCTCTTCGGATACAAGTACACCGACTTCGCCCCCTCGCCGGAGGCCTTCCAGGCCGAGGCGGTCAAGCGGATCCGGGAGGTGCATATGTACGACGTGCTCCGGGCGGACCGCTGCATCTCCGCCAACAGCCTGGAGGCCCGGGTGCCCTTCGGGGATCTGGATTTCGTGCGGTATGTCATGAGTGTGGACCCGGCCAGGAAGGTCAACGTGTACAACAAGGGCAAGTACCTGCTGCGCCGGGCCTTTGCCGGGGACTGCCTGCCGTCCTCCATCCTCCAGCGGGAGAAGGCCGCCTTCTCCGACGCGGTGGGCCACAGCCTGGTGGACGATCTGAAGGCCCACGCCGAGCGGGTCTGCGGAGCGGACTGGCGGGACCGGGCGGAGCAATACGCCTACCACGCAAAGCCCTTTACCAAGGAGTCCCTGCTCTACCGGGAGATCTTTGAGCGGCACTACCCCGGGCAGGCGGCCATGGTGGCGGACTTCTGGATGCCCAACCGGGAATGGGAGGGCTGCGATGTGGACGATCCATCAGCCCGGGTGCTGAGCAACTATGGCGCGTCCGGGGAGTGACGGCGGCAGACGACAATGGACCAACCGATGAAAGGAGAAAACGATCATGAGCAAAAAGAAGAAGGTTCCCGAGCTGTTCGGCAGCATGGTATTCAATGAGGAGGTCATGAAGCAGCGCCTCTCCAGCACCTGCTACAGAGCGTGGAAGAAGTGTGTGGAGGACGGCACGCCCCTGAGCCTGGAGACCGCCCACGAGATGGCCGCCGAGATGAAAAACTGGGCCATGGACCGGGGGGCAACCCACTACACCCACTGGTTCCAGCCCATGACCGGGGTGACGGCGGAGAAGCACGACGGCTTCCTCACCCCCGAGGGGCCCAGCCGGGTGCTGATGCTCTTCTCCGGCAAGGAGCTGGTCCGGGGGGAGCCGGACGCCTCCTCCTTCCCCTCCGGCGGCCTGCGGGCCACCTTTGAGGCCCGGGGGTACACCGCCTGGGACCCCACCTCCTTTGCCTTTATCAAGGACGGCAGCCTCTGCATCCCCACCATCTTCTGCTCCTACAGCGGTCAGGCCCTGGACAAGAAGACTCCCCTGCTGCGCTCCATGGAGGAGCTCTCCCGCCAGGCGGTGCGGGTGCTGCGGCTGTTCGGGGACACGAATGTGAAGAAGGTCACCAGCCAGGTGGGCCCGGAGCAGGAGTACTTCCTCATTGACAAGGATGTGTACAACCGGCGGGAGGATCTCATCCTCACAGGCCGCACCCTCTTCGGGGCCAAGCCCCCCAAGGGCCAGGAGCTGGAGGACCACTACTTCGGCACCATCAAGCCCCGGGTGGCGGCCTACATGAAGGAGCTGGACGAGGAGCTGTGGAAGCTGGGCATCTGCGCCAAGACCAAGCACAACGAGGTGGCCCCGGCCCAGCACGAGCTGGCCCCGGTCTACGCCGACGCCAACACCGCCTGCGACCACAACCAGCTGACCATGGAGATCATGAAGAAGGTGGCCGGGCGGCACAATATGGTGTGCCTGCTCCACGAGAAGCCCTTTGCCGGCGTCAACGGCTCCGGCAAGCACGACAACTGGTCCCTGAGCACCGACACGGGCCTCAACCTCTTCAAGCCCGGCTCCACCCCCAGCCAGAACGCCCGGTTCCTTCTCTTCCTCACCGCCTTCATCAAGGGCGTGGACGAGTACCAGGAGCTGCTGCGATGCACCGTGGCCAACCCGGGCAACGACCACCGCCTGGGGGCCCAGGAGGCGCCGCCGGCCATCCTTTCCATCTTCCTGGGGGACGAGCTCACCGCCATTGTGGACGCCATCATCCAGGGCACCGAGTACGTGGACCAGAGCAAGAAGACCCTGTCCATCGGCGTGGACATGCTCCCCCACATTCCCCAGGACACCACGGACCGGAACCGCACCTCGCCCCTGGCCTTCACGGGCAACAAGTTTGAGTTCCGGATGCTGGGCTCCAGCCAGTCCGTCACCGGGCCCAACGTGGCCCTCAACACCATCATGGCCGAGGAGCTGGGCCAGTTCGCGGACCGGCTGGAGCAGGCGGAGGACTTCAACGCCGCCCTCCATCAGCTCATCCGGGACGCCCTGCGGGACCACCAGCGGATCATCTTCAACGGCAACGGCTACGAGGACTCCTGGGTGGAGGAGGCGGAGCGGCGGGGCCTGAGCAACCTGGCCTGCACCGCCGACGCCCTGCAAACCTACCTCCAGCCCAAGCACATTGAGCTCTTCCGCAGGCACAACGTCTTCACCGAGGAGGAGCTGGCGGCCCGCAACGAGATCCATCTGGAGAACTACTGCGAGGTCATCGGCATCGAGGCCCGGACCATGCTGGACATGGTCCGCCGGGACATCTTCCCCGCTGTCAGCGCCTTCTCCGGGGAGGTGGCCAGGAGCGTGGCCGCCAAGCGGAGCGTGCTGGCGGATCTGGACTGCGGCAGCGAGGAGGACCTGCTGCGCAGGCTCAGCGCCCTGACCGGGGAGATGATGGCCCAGACCGACGGGCTGGAGAGGGCCCTGGCGGAGCACCGGAGTGAGGACGCCTACGGAGCCGCACACTACTATAAATATACCGTGTTCGCCGCCATGGAGCGGCTCCGGGCCGCCGTGGACCAGCTGGAGACCATCACCTCCGCCCAGTACTGGCCCTACCCCTCCTACACGGACCTGCTGTTCTCCATCAAGTAAAGCAAACAAATAAGGAGCCCGCGCCGCAGATCACGGCGCGGGCTCTTAGACTATCCCCAAAGCCCTCCGCAGGAGTTTCGCGCCCGCAGGCGCGAAATAAGTTTTGATCGTTTTTCCCGCGGCATGTACGTGGGAAAAACACTTTGCATGGAGTGAGCGCCTCGCTGTACGCCTTCGGCGTACAGCGAGGCGCAGAGCGGAGTGAAAACCTGCTCAAAAAAGTGGCGCAGCCACTTTTTTGACATGCTAAGGAGCCCGCGCCGCAGATCACGGCGCGGGCTCCTGCCCGTTTTGCAGTATGAAGGAGAAACGCTTCTATCCGCCCAGGTAGGCCCTGCGCACCTGATCACTGGCCATCAGCTCCGCGCCGGTGCCGCTCAGGGAGATGCGGCCCGTCTCCAGCACGTAGGCCCGGTCCGCCACGCTCAGAGCGGCCTGGGCGTTCTGCTCCACCAGGAGGATGGTGGTGCCGGCGGCGTGGAGCTCCCGGATGATGTCGAAGATCTGCTCCACCAGCAGGGGGGCCAGACCCATGGAGGGCTCGTCCAGCATCAGCAGCTTAGGGCGGCTCATGAGGGCCCGGCCCATGGCCAGCATCTGCTGCTCGCCGCCGGAGAGGGTGCCCGCCACCTGCCTGCGCCGCTCCTCCAGCCGGGGGAACCGCTTGTACACGTCCTCCATGCCCGGGGCCACGGCGGAGCCGGGCTGGGTGTAGGCTCCCATCTCCAGGTTCTCCTCCACGGTCATCTGCAAAAAGATCCGCCGGCCCTCCGGCACCTGGGCCAGACCCCGCTCCACCACCTTGTGGGGGGCCGCGCCCTTCAGGTCCTGGTCCATGAAGCGGACAGAGCCCGTCCGTGGGTGGAGGAGGCCGGAGACCGTGTTGAGCACCGTGGACTTGCCCGCGCCGTTGGCCCCGATGAGGGTGACGATCTCCCCCTCATTGACCTGGAAGGACACGCCCTTGACCGCGTGGATGCTGCCGTAATATACGTGGATGTTTTCCACTTCCAGCATTGCCATGGATTACGCCTCCTTCCGCTTTCCCAGATAAGCCTCAATCACCGCCGGGTTGGCCTGGATGTCGTCCGGGGTGCCTTTGGCGATGATGCGGCCGAAGTTGAGCACGCAGATGCCCTCGCAGACCCCCATGACCAGGTTCATGTCGTGCTCAATGAGCATGATGGCGATCTGGAAGGTGTCCCGGATCTTGCGGATGTTGGTCATCAGCTCCGCGGTCTCCGAGGGGTTCATGCCCGCCGCCGGCTCGTCCAGGAGCAGCAGGCTGGGATTGGTGGCCAGGGCCCGGACGATCTCCAGGCGGCGCTGGGCCCCGTAGGGCAGGGAGCCGGCCTGATAGCCGGCCATGTCCTGCATGTCGAAGATGCGCAGCAGCTCCAGGGCCCGCTGGTGGGCCTTCCGCTCCTCCCGCCAGAAGGCGGGCAGGCGGAGGATGCCGGTGAGGGCGCTGTAGTGGATCTGGTTGTGGAGGCCGATCTTCACGTTCTCCTCCACGGTCAGGTTGTTGAACAGGCGGATATTCTGGAAGGTCCGGGCCACGCCCATGTGGCTGACCTGGATGGTGCTCTTGCCGGCGGTGTCCCGGCCGTCGATCATCACCGTGCCCCGGGTGGGCTGGTAGACCTTGGTGAGCAGGTTGAACACCGTGGTCTTGCCCGCGCCGTTGGGGCCGATGAGGCCGGCGATCTCCGTGCGGCCGATGGCCATGTTGAAGTCGTCCACCGCTGTGAGCCCGCCGAAGTCGATGCCCAGGTGGCGGCACTCCAGGATGGGACGCTTGCCCACGTCCCGCTCGGGGATGATGTTGGTGCTGGGCACCGGCACCAGCTTGGGCTTGGGATACATGTCGCTCATTTGCCGGCGGCCTCCTTCCTCTTGTTTTTCCGGAACAGGGAGGTGAAAAAGCTCTGGAGGGTGGGGTTGTTGGTGGCCAGCATGACCAGGATGAGCACGATGGCGTACACCAGCATCCGGTAGTCCGCGAATTCGCGCAGGGCCTCGGGCAGGATGGTCAGCAGGGCGGCGGCGATGATGGAGCCCCACATCCGCCCCTGGCCCCCCAGCACCACAAACACCAGGATGAGGATGGAGGTGTTGAAGTCAAACTTGCTGGCGGTGATGGTGTTCTGGCCCAGGGCGAAGAGGGTTCCGGCGGCCCCGGCCATGGCTGCGGCGATGACAAAGGCCATGAGCTTGTACTTGGTCACCGGGATGCCCACGCTCTCCGCGGCGATCCGGTTGTCCCGCAGGGCCATGATGGCCCGTCCGGTCCGGCTGCCCACCAGATGGAAGATCACCACCAGGATGAGCATCACCAGCAGAAATCCGGCGGTGAAGGAGGAGATCTTGGTGATGCCGTTGATCCCCATGGGGCCGTTGAGGATCATCAGTCCCCCCTCCCGCAGGGTCAGGCGGTTTTCCAGGAAGCTGGTGTGGAGGCCCCGGCTGTCCATGCCGATGTACAGGTTCTCCACAATGGACTTGATGATTTGGCCGAAGGCCAGGGTGACAATGGCCAGATAGTCCCCGTTGAGCCGCAGCACCGGGATGCCCACCAGCACCCCGGCCAGAGCGGCGAACAGCGCGCCCGCCGCCATGGCCGCCGCCAGGCGCAGGGGCGCGGAGGGGATGGGCAGGGCCGCCGCGGCCACCGCCCCGGCAAAGGCCCCCACGCTCATAAATCCGGCGTGGCCCAGGCTCAGCTCGCCCAGCACGCCCACGGTCAGGTTCAGGCTCAATGCCATGGCCACATAGGCGCAGATGGGCACCAGCTGGCCCCGCATGGTGGCGCTGAGGACCCCCGTGCCGCCCATGAGCTGGAGGACGGCGTAGGCGGTGATGACCATGGCGTAGGTGGCGAAGTTGACCCGGCTGGTCTTGCTGAGATGCAGTTTATTCATAGGACCACCTCACACTTTCTCCCGCACCTGCTTGCCCAGCAGGCCGGTGGGGCGCACCAGCAGCACCACGATGAGCACCGCGAAGACGATGGCGTTGGACAGCTGGGTGGAGATGTAGGCGCTGGCGAAAATCTCAATCATCCCCAGCAGCACGCCCCCCAGCAGGGCCCCGGGAATGGAGCCGATGCCCCCGAACACCGCGGCGGTGAAGGCCTTGATGCCCGGCATGGCGCCGGTGGTGGGGGTCAGGATGGGGTAGGCGGAGCAGAAGAGAACGCCGGCAATGGCGGCCAGGGCGGAGCCGATGGCGAAGGTCATGGAGATGGTGGCGTTGACGTTGATGCCCATGAGCTGGGCGGCGGCCTTGTCCTCGGAGCAGGCCCGCATGGCCTTGCCCATCTTGGTCCGGCCGGTGAACCACACCAGGGCCAGCATGATGACCACGCAGGCCAGCACGGTGACAATGGCGGCAATGGTAATCTTCAGCGCCCCGCCGAAGAGAGCGACGGGCTGGCTGGAGAAGAAGCTGGGAAACATCTTGATGTTGGAGCTCCAGAGGAGCTGGGCCCCGTTCTGGAGCAGGTAGCTCACGCCGATGGCGGTGATGAGCACCGCCAGGGAGCTGGCCTGCCGCAGGGGCTTGTAGGCCAGCCGCTCAATGACGATGCCCAGCACGGTACACACCGCCACCGCCAGCACCACGCCCGCCAGAGGCGGCAGGTTGTAGGAGGACACGGCGAAGAAGCAGACGTAGGCCCCCACCATGATAACGTCGCCGTGGGCGAAGTTGAGCATCTTGGCGATGCCGTAGACCATGGTATAGCCCAGGGCGATGATGGCGTAGACGCTGCCCAGGCTGACGCCGTTTATCAAGTGGTTGAGGAAGATCAGCAAAAATACACACCTCTCTTGTCTGTCGTATGGCAAAAAAGCGGCGCAGCCACCTTTTTGATATGCCTGGAGAGGACTGCCGGGGTTCGCCCCGGCAGTCCTCTCGGGCAGAAGCATATGGAAATCAGTCCATGCCCACGTAGGCGCCGTTTTCGATGTACATGCCTCTGGGGTACTTGGAGACCGCGCCGGTGTCGTCCCAGGTCATGCTCTCGCCGGTCAGGCCGGTGAAGGTGAAGCTGCCGCCGGTGAACTTGGCCGTCAGCTTGTCGCACAGGTCGCTGGCGCTGGCCCCGGTGACGCCCTCCTCGTCCTTGAGGGCCTCGTAGATGGCGTAGACGCAGTCATAGGCGTCGGCGGCAAACTGGTTGGGTACGTCGCCGTACTTCTCCTGGTACTTGCTGACAAAGGACTTGGTGCGCTCGTCCTCCGCGTCGGCGTTGAAGGGGGTCAGCAGCATCACGCCCTCGGCCAGAGCCGCGTCAAAGCCCTTCACGGAGAGGATGCCGTCCATGCCGTCCACGCCGAAGTACTTGGGGCTGTAGCCGGCGGCGCTGGCCTGGGTGAGGATGAGGGCGTTGGCCTCGTAGTAGGTGGGCAGGTAGACCAGGTCCGCGCCGCTGTTCTTGGCGTCGGCGATCTGCACGGAGAAGTCGGTCTGGCTGTCGGTGGTGAAGGTGGTGACGGAGACGATGTCCAGACCCAGCTCGCCGGCCTTGGCGGAGAAGCTGTTGAAGATGCCGGTGGAGTAGACGTCGTCGTTCTTATAGATGACGGCGATCTTGGAGCTTAGCTTGTTGTCGCTGATGTACTGGGCGGAGTATGCGCCCTGGTCCGGGTCCACAAAGCACATCTGGAACACGTTGTCCCGGCGGGGGGTGTCCACAGACCCGGTGAGGGGATTGGCCACGCCGCCGATGACGGCGGTGGAGGAGGCGGAGGGGGTGAGATAGAAAATGTGGTCGCCGTTGCTCTCAGCGGCTGTGGCCGCGCCGGGGGCGGAGGTGACAGAGCCCAGGAAGACCTGCATCCCCCAGTCCTTGAGGATATTGTAGGCGTTGACGGACTTCTCGCTGTCATTGACATCGTCCTCATAGCGCAGCTCGATCTGGAGCCCGCCCAGGGCGTTGATCTCCTCGACGGCAATCTCCGCGCCGCCCTTGGCCGCGTTGCCGTAGATGGCCGCGCCGCCGGTGAGGGGGCCTACGCCGCCGATCTTGAGGGCCGTGCCGCCGGCGCTGCTCTGGCCGGGGGCGTCCTTGCCGCCGTCATCGCCGCCGCAGGCCGTCAGGCCCAGCGTCAGGGTAAGGGCCAGCAGCAGCGCAAGAAACTTCTTCATAATTCATGACTCCTTTTTTGTATTTTCATCTGTCCTCTTTGGACCAGCCGCCCCCAGGGAGCGGACGCCTGGAAGGGCGGGCCGGAGAGGAACCGCGTCCCTCTCCGCGCTGCCGTTTCCGGCGCGGGACCGGAGGAACCGGGCCCCGCTGGCGTAGGAACATGATAAAACCTAATCCTAAAAAAGTCAACTGTCATTCTATACACAATTTGTTCACAAACCGCACACCGGCTTTATTGTGATTTCACACAAAATAACCGGTTTTTTCCTGCGATCTGGCCCAAACACCTCTGCCGCGCCAGGAAAATTCTCAGTCTTTCCATGAGGAATACTAATATATACAATGGGATCAGTCATGGAAGGAGAGCATGGGGAGATCAAGCTTTGCTGTGGAGCGGGTGAGAAATTGGTTGACAGATGTAAAGCAATGTGCTATATTATGGTTTACACATGTGGTACAAATTCGGATTGTGAAGAAGAAACAGGAGGTGCGTGAATATGGGCAAACAGCTATCCCTCTCCGCCGGAGAGTGGCAGATCATGGAGTGCCTCTGGGAGAAAAGTCCCAGGACGCTCATGGAGATGGTGCGGGAGCTCTCCCCCTCCACGGGCTGGCACAAGTCCACCGTTGTCACCATGGTGGGGCGGCTGGAGGCCAAGGGGGCGGTGGGCTACATAGAGGGGGGCCGGGCCCGGCTCTACAGCCCCTCCATCTCCCGGGACCAGGCGGCCCTCCAGGAGACGGAGAGCCTGCTCCACCGGGTCTACCGGGGCAGCGTGGGGCTGATGGTCAACACCCTGGCCGACGGGCGGGGCCTCAGTGCGCAGGACATCGCGGAGCTGTCCGCGGTGCTGGAAAAGGCGAGGGGGCGGGACGAATGAGCGAGATCATCCTCACCTCCTCCGTCCTCATTCTGGTGATCGCCCTGCTGCGGCGGGTCCTGCGGGGCCGGATCAGCCCCCGGGTCCAGTACGCCCTATGGCTGCTGGCGGCCCTGCGCCTGCTCGTCCCAGGGACCCTGTTCCCCGCGCCGGTGAGCGTGGTGGGGGCGGCGGCGGAGCTGCGGGGGGCCCTGGTCCCGGCGGCGGTGTCCCCGGTGGAGCCCGGCGCCCCCAACCCGGACAGCCTGCCGGCGGGCCCGGTCCTCTCCCTGGAGCCCCCGCCGGCCGGGGAGACGGCGCTGCCCGCCCTGCCGCCGGCCCGGGCGGACCGGCAGGACGGCGGCTGGCTGCCCCTCCTCTGGGGGGCCGGGGCGGCGGCCCTGGGCTGCGTGCTGGCCGGGTCCAATCTGGCCTTCTGGCTCCGCCTGCGGCGGACCCGCCGGCCCCTGGACCTGCCCCATACCCGGCGGGCAGGGAGACTGCGGGTCTATGTGGCCGGGGACCTGCCCTCCCCCTGCCTGTTCGGCCTGCTCCGGCCCGCTATCTACCTCAATGAAGCGGCCCTGGAGGGCCGGCGGCTGGACCACATTCTCACCCACGAGTATGTCCACTACCGCCACGGGGACCACATCTGGTCCCTGCTCCGGGGGATCTGTCTGGCCCTCCACTGGTATAATCCCCTGGTCTGGTGGGCCGCCTCCCTGAGCCGCCGGGACTGCGAGCTGGCCTGCGACGAGGCGGCCATCCGCCGGCTGGGGGAGGCGGAGCGGATCGACTACGGCCAGACCCTCCTGTCCATGGTGTCCGGCCGCCGGGGCCCGGGGGACCTTTTCCGCACCGCCACCACCATGACCGCCGGCCGGCGGACCATGGCCGAGCGCATCGCCCTCATCGCCCACCGGCCCCGCCGCCTGCGGACCGTTCTGGCGGCGGCTCTGGCCGTCATGTGCTGCGCCGTGGCCCTCACCTTCGGCGGCAGGGCCGCAGCGGAACCGGCGGAGCCCGCCGGGCCCGGCCAGAGCCAGGACGAGTCCCTGGCCCCCCCGCCAGACCGGGAGCCGGAGGACCGGACGGAGACCCTCTCCGATACCGCGTACACCCACCCCAGCGGCCTCTTTGCCCTGACCCTGCCGGAGAGCTGGCCGGGAAGGGTGGTATGGGTGGAGAGCGAGGACGGCGTGTCCTTCTACGACGCCGCCCGCTATGAGGAGGGGACCGAGGCCGGCTGGCTCATGGCCGTGATCCCCCAGCCGGAGAGCTGGGCCGCCCAGTACCACCAGAACGACTATATTTTGGCCCCCCTGCCCGCCGGCGACAGCCCCTATGTGTACGTGCTGAACGTGGACCAGGAGCCGGACCAGGCCGGTGCGGAGCTGGCCCCTCCGGCCGCTCTGGAGGCCATGGCGGGGAGCTTCCGGCTGCTGGCGGACCAGGAGACCTTCCCCCGGCTCATTCGGAACAGCTGCGAGGACAATATGCCCCTGGCGGTGGCCTACCTGCCCTACCTCCGCTGGAGCGACTACCGGGAGATCTACGGCGAGGAGGAGATGCTCCGTCTGCTGGACGCGCTGTGCCGGTTCGTCCAGGACAGCGACGTGAGCTGGGGGCAGATCCACGACATCCTTTCCAACCGCTCCCGCAGCGATCCGGCCATCGACGGGGCCTACGCTACAGCCATCCAGGAGGGGATCCTCTGGCCCCTCTATGAGAAGAACCCCCAGCGGTTCGCCTCCGTCATGGGCAGCGAGTACCTGACGGATGAGGAGCGGGCCGATGTGATCGACTGGCTGCGCTACCCCCTCAGCGAACAGGCGGGCCGGGCGGACAGTGTGGAGGACTATCTCACGGACCGGGAGGTCTGCGCCGCCCTGGGTCTGGACGTTGGCGGCGTGTCGGCCAACGTCACCGACGTGACCCTCAGGGCGGCGGGGAATACCTTCTCCCTCCAGCCGGTGAACGTGGAGGGGGTCTACGCCGTCTCCTATGTCTCTGACAACCCCGATGTGGCGGATTTCACCAATGCCTCCGATGGTACTGTCGTCGCCGTCAGCCCCGGAACGGCTACGGTGCGGATGCACGTGGAGTGCGCCAGCGGGCAGTACGACTTTGCCTGTACGGTGCGGTGCGTGTGGGAGCCGGAGAGCGGCGGCGGACCTGATCCGCAGACCGTCAATATGTGGCAGAGAGGGCTCTTCGGCCTCATGTTCTCGATCCCCGCCGCGCCGGACCAGGAGCTGGTTTATGACAGCCTGGAGGAGGACGGTCTGGAGACGGCGGTGATCTCCCGCCTGGAGGAGTACGCCCGGGAGTATCTGGACACTGACGGTCAGACGGCGTACAATGACCGACTGAGCCGGATCATTCTGGAGAGCGAAATCCCCCGGTTTGTGGAGTACGGCGGGGAGCTTACGGTGCGTTACCGGATTGAGGGCCTGCGGGACCGGGAGTGGAACGGGGAGATCTTCACGCTGTCCCCCCAGCCCGGCGATTATTTGGAGACCACCTTCACGGTCATGGACATACTCAATCTTCAGAATAACATCCGCTTTGAGGGGATGAACCAGCCCACAACGCCGTAAGGGAGGCACAGACATGAAAAGGTATATTGTATATATTATAATGGTATGCGCGGCATGCGCCCTGCTCCTCGCCGCCTGCGGCCCAAAGCCAGCCGGGTCCGCGCCCCAGGAGCCGGACCGGTCCCCGGCCCAGTCTGCCCCTCTGCCGGAGAAGGTGTCCGGCGCAGACCTGATCCGGGAGCGTGTGTGGCGGGGGGAGAGCGCCGGGACCTGGCTGCCCCTGCTGGCGGATGTGACCTGGGAGGAGCTGGCCGAGCCGGTCCGGGAGGGCTTTGACTGCGTCTGGGAGGCGTGCGGCGATATTTTCTCCTACGTGGAGGAGCAGGGCCAGAGCCTGACGGAGGAGGAGTACCAGATCCTTCTCTCCCATGTCCAGGGCCTGGACGGGGCCTATGCCGAGGGGTACAACGGGATGCTCTACGATCTGTACGTCCTCAACCCCGCCTGCTTTGCCCGCATCGTCCTGGACCAGCTGCCTCCGGACCAGCAGGAGGCGGCCCTGGGCGGACTGCTCTACGACTGGGGGTATTGCCATGACCTGGACGGGATGGACCGGGCCGGGCAGCTGGCGCTTCTGACCGCCCGGCTGGAGGCGGACCGGGCCGGGGCTCTGGCCGCCAGTCCGGACGTTATGCGCTTCGACTGCCAGGGTCAGAGCGCCCGCCTCCTGCCGGTGAACGTGTCGGGCGTCTGCGCTGTCTCCTACACCTCTGACCGCCCGGAGGTGGCGGCGGTGGACGGGATCACGGGCCTTGTCACCGCCGTGGGACCCGGGGAGGCGGTAATAACCCTCCATTTCGAGGGGGACGGCGAGAACCGGGACTTTACCTGCGCCGTGGCGTGCAGGTGGTAGGCCGCGTCCGAAAAATCAGCCCGCTCAGGCGGGCTGATTTTTCTTTATTTCCCCGGTTGATTCTTTTCCGAAAGTGTACTATACTGGGGATGCTTGGAGAAGCAGTCTGACAATCATTTTTGAGGAGGAACGAACCATGAAGTACAACCGCACTTACAACTTTTCCGCCGGACCTGCCACTATGCCGGAGCCTGTCCTGGAGGAGATCCGGGACGAGATGATGAACTACAAGGGCTCCGGCATGTGCGTGATGGAGATGAGCCACCGCTCCCCGGTGTATCAGCAGATCATCGACGAGGCGGAGCAGGATCTGCGGGATCTGATGAACATCCCGGACAACTACAAGGTCCTGTTCATCCAGGGCGGCGCTACGCTCCAGTTTGCCATGATCCCTATGAACCTGATGAAGAACGGCGTGGCCTGCTACGTGGAGACCGGCGCGTGGTCCAAGAAGGCCATTGCCGAGGCCAAAAAGTACGGCGACGTACATGTGGTGGCCTCCAGCAAGGACCGCAATTTCAGCTATATCCCCGACTGCGGCAACCTGGACATCCCCGACAACGCCGATTACGTCTATATCTGCGAGAATGAGACCATCCACGGCGTCACCTGGCCCAAGCTGCCCGACACAAAGGGCCACGTTCTGGTCAGCGACCAGAGCTCCATGTTCCTCTCCCGGCCCTGCAACGTGTCCGACTACGGCCTGATCTACGCGGGCGTGCAGAAGAACGTGGGCCCCGCCGGCATGGTGGTGGTCATCATCCGGGAGGATCTGATCCGGGATGAGGCGGAGCTGGATCCCAAGACCCCCATCTATATGAGCTACAAGACCCACGCGGACAACGGCTCCATGTACAACACCCCCAACTGCTGGGCCATCTACTGCTGCGGCAAGGTGTTCAAGTACCTCAAGGGCATCGGCGGCCTGGAGGCCATGGAGAAGATCAACGTGGAGAAGGCCCGGGTCATGTACGACTTCCTGGACAGCTCCAAGATGTTCAAGGGCACTGTGGACAAGCAGTTCCGGTCCCTGATGAACATCCCCTTTGTCACCGGCGACAAGGACCTGGACGCCAAGGTGGTGGCCGCCACCAAGGCCGCTGGCTACGACAACCTCAAGGGCCACAAGAGCGTGGGCGGCCTGCGTGCCTCCACCTACAACGCCATGCCCAAGGACGGCGTGGAGGCCCTGGTGGACTTCCTGAAGAAGTTCGAGGCGGAGAACGGCTGAGGCTTCTTTTCTCTGTGAACAGAACCCCTCAGAAGAATATAGGTCTGCCGGCAGCTCCGGCAAGGGCCTCTGAAAGTTCTTTTTGATCCTTTTTCTTTCAAGAAAAAGGATGAATACGAAAATAATGAAGGAATGATTTCGCCATGAAAATTCTTGTTACCGACGGCATGGACAAGACCGCCCTGGAGCAGCTGAAGGCCAACGGCCACGAGGTGGTGGAGCAGTTCTACCCCTCTGAGGAGCTGGGCGCGGCCCTGCGGGATTTTGACGCGGTAGTGGTGCGCTCCGCCACCAAGGTCCGTGCCAGCCACATTGACGCGGCCAAGGGCGGCCGGCTGAAGCTGGTCATCCGGGGCGGCGTGGGCGTGGACAACATCGACGTGAAGTACGCCGAGGACAACGGCATCACCGTGAAGAATACCCCCCGGGCCTCCTCCAACTCCGTGGCCGAGCTGGCCATGGGCCACATGTTCTCCTGCGCCCGGTTCCTTTCCGTGGCGGGCCACACCATGCGGGAGGGCAAATGGGAGAAGAAGGCCTACGGCAAGGGCTTTGAGCTGGGGGGCAAGACCCTGGGCATCATCGGCTTTGGCCGCATCGGCCAGGCTCTGGGCCGCATGGCCAAGGGCATCGGCATGGAGGTCATTGCCCAGGACATCTTCCATGTGCCCGGCATTGAGGAGCAGATCGGCATGAAGTACGTGGAGCTGGACGAGCTGCTGGAGCGGGCGGACTTCATCTCCCTCCACACCCCGTCCCTCAACGGCGTGAAGCTCATCTGCAAGGAGAACATCGAGAAGATGAAGGACGGCGTGGTGTTCATCAACACCTCCCGGGGCGACAACGTCAACGAGGCGGATCTGCTGGAGGCCCTGAACTCCGGCAAGGTCCGCGCCGCCGGGCTGGACGTCTACGCCGACGAGCCGGCCACCAACACCGCGCTCTACAGCCATCCCAACGTCTCCTGCACGCCCCACATCGGCGCGGCCACCAAGGAGGCCCAGCAGCGCATCGGCATGGAGATTGTGGACATTATCGAGGGATTCGGGAAGTAATCAATATCCTTTTCCGCGCAGTGCGGGAGCCGGACGGAACCAGTTCCGTCCGGCTCCCGTTTTTTTGTTTGCCATGGTCCGGCATATTTTTACAATTTTGGAAATTACAGGTATTGGATCAATATTAAACCGGCCCCGTATTGGGATTGATGTAGTAAAATGGCCTGGGAGGTGATAAAGATGGAGGTCAAATTTACTATGGTGCTCGATGAGAAAACTGCAAAACAGATGACCTATATAGGAAGATACTATGGCCGGTCACGCATCAAGGAAATCGAATGGGCCTGCAAACAGTACATCCAGGACTTTGAGCAGAAAATAGACAAGATCGAACTGGAGGGCACCTGATAAGGCGCCCTCCTTTTCTGTCGGGATTGTCGGGACACCTGAAAACCAGCAAAGGGCGGTGATTGGCTTTGCTGTTTCCCAAGTGTACCGACGATACCGGCAAAACGGTAAGCATTTCCAATATGTCGGCCTTCAAATGGCGCGTCGAATTATGTATAATTTTGTCGAAAGGAGAGGATTGCTGTGGAGGTTCAGCAAAACATGGCCAACGTTATACGCATGATTATGGAGACGCGAAATATGTCAATGGATGATTTCTCTGAGGAGCTGGAGATCTCCCGTTCCACCTTGCAGGAGTATCTGAAGGGGAAGGGAAACCCCAGCATCAAAACCATCATCCATCTGTCGCAGAAGCTGGAGATTGAGCCCGCTGTCCTTCTGACAGGAATGACGGAGGTGGAGGCGCGGAATGTGGTCCGCCCTCTTCTGAACGCGGTGCGGAGCATCTCAGAGCTGAACAACGACAAAAAGCTCCGTCTAGCCGAGCTGTTCTGGGAGATGGTGCGGCTTTGGGCCGATGAATAATGAATTCGGGGCAGGGCAAACGCCAGCAGATGGATGAGCTGGCCTTCCGCCGGCCCATGGCGGTGACGGAGGCGCTCCGGTTCCGGACAGGGGGGACCTACCCGGTCTGTCCCCGGTGCGGCGTTACCATGGAGCGGGAATATCAAAATTTCTGTGACCGGTGCGGACAGCGGCTGGAGTGGAGCCGCTTTGACCGGGCTGCGGTGGTAACGAAACGCTGACGCCTCTGCGCACAGCATAAAATAAGAGGCCGGGGGATGCTCCCCCGGCCTCTTCTCCTGCCTTCAATTCACCGCGGCCCGTTTGGCCATGATGGCCGCCTGGTAGCGGGGAATGAGCTGCATGGGATTCTCGCCGTCGGTGATGCCCATGGCCGCCGCCTCCTCCAGCTCCGCCCTGGCCCAGGCGGGCACGGGCTGGCTGCTGAGGTACTGGCACAGCGCGTCGTAGATCTCTTTTCCTGTCATACGCTCCTCCTCAATCGGTCTGATATAGGCTTCCGCCAGGCTTCTTTTCCTGGTCCGGCGGAAGACCCCGCCGCCGTTGTCCTGGCTGCCGCCCTGGCCGGGGGAGGTGTTGCCCTCGATGGCGGTGACATCGCTGCCGGAGGCGCTCTCCACGATACCCGTGTGGCCGAACCGGTAGATGACGATATCCCCTGGCATGGGGTCCGGGACCACCCGCTCCGGCTGATTCGCCCTGTACCAGCGCAGCAGCGCGGAGCAGGAGCCGGTCCGGCAGGGCAGGGGGGCTCCGGCCTGATTGAAGCACCACTGCACAAAGGACATGCACCAGGGCTGACCGTCCAGGCCCAGCCACTTGCCGTACTTGGTGCGGTTGGAGCCGGCTGGGCTCTCCGTGGAGCCCAGCTCTCTCCGAGCGATGTCCAGCGCCCTCCTATTCAACGTCCACCTCCGGCAGGCCCGCCGCGCTGGTGAGCAGGCTCAGCACCCCGGCCAGGGCGGCGGCGCTGACCGTCAGCAGCCAGTCGACCTCCCCCATGGCGGCGGCGGTGCCGATGGTAGCGGCGGCGGTCTGGGCCACGGTCTTGACGGCCCGGACGGCGGCGGCTCTCAGCCAGTTCTGCCAATAGCTGTTCATAGGTCCATTTTCCTTTCCAAATCGTCGATGCGGTGGTTGGCCACCTTGATTTTCTCCTCCTGGAGCTCCGTCCGTTCCTCCAGCCGGTAGGTGCGCTCAATGAGGCTGTTGTGGGCCTGCACCTTCTTCTCCAGCTCCTCCAGCCGGTACTGGGTCAGTCTGGAGGACACCAGCACGCCGCCCAGGGACCCGGCGGCGGACCCGGCCAGTCCGATCAGCGCCACGATAATTGCTTCCACAGCCCGCCCTCCTACACGTATTCCACATAGATGTCCGCCTGCTTGCTGCTCTCCGCCGACTTTGTCTGGAGGATCAGCAGGACGCTGATCTGGATCTTCTTGGTGCCGTCCTCGTTCTCCATGGGGCGGAAACCGGTGATGTAGAAGCTGGCGAACTCGCCGTTGATGGTGGTGAAGGCGGACCCCTTGATGTCCGTATAATCCTTCCATTCGATGGAGCTGCCCTCCACCCCGAAGAGAGTGCTCCCCTTCCGGATGTTTTCCGGGCTCAGATTCCCGTCCCCCTGGACGGTCTGGGGACCGGCCAGATAGATCCCGGCGGGGATAACCTGCTGGGCCGCGCCGGGGGTGATGGTCTGGGCGGCCTGGACGGCGATAGCGCCGGTCAGCTTCTCGCCCCCGGCGTAGGCGGTTTTCCCGGAGAGGATGTCCCCGGCCGCGGCTGTGGCGTCGGAGGTGTCCGTACCGGCGGAGATAGCGCTGATCCGCTCCGGGAAGGCGGCGGCCCGGATAGACCCGGTGGAACCCTCCTTCTCCCGGATGGCGGCGGCGATCCGCTGAAACAGGGTCTTCAGCTCCATCAGTACGCCTCCTCCATGGCGGCGGTCACCGCACTCTCGATGGCGGCGGCCACCTGCTCCATGGTGACGGCGGCGGCCGCGTCCTGCTTCTTCTCCGCCAGCTCCTCAATGGCCTCCGCCGCCGTGCCGGCCACCTGGGCGATGAGTCCCCGGGCCTCCACTGCGGCGGCCCGGAGCTGTTCTAGGCTTGTCAATTTTTTCCTCATACTTCTCCCCTCGCGTCCTCCCAGGGAGGGGACCCGCCCCCTCCCTGCGCATCCTGCGGTCAGTTCGCCTGGCCGAAGACCTCCGTGAGCATCTCCGTCACCTCCGCGTCAGCGGCAATCTCCACCACAGCGGTCTCCACGCCGTTGATCCTGATGGAGCCGCTCTCCGCGCCGGCCTCCACCTTGACGGCGCCCTCGGCCACGCCGGCCAGCTTGGCCTTTTCCGCGCTGGTGTAGTCGTTGGCGGAGAGGCCCTTGCCCGCCTCCTTGAGAACGTAGCCGCTCAGATCCACGGCCCAGTCGCCCACCTTCTCCACTGCGCCGTCGATGACCATGTACTCGTCGAACTTGTCGCCGTTCTCCCCGCCGCCCTTGGGAACCATGTAGATGAACTGGTCCGCGTCAGCGGCGGCGGGATCAATGGCCTCCGCGCTCTCCACCTTTTTGCGCCGGAGGTGGTCCGCTCCAGCCACGGCGGCGGCCACCTGGGCCTCGGTCTGGTAGCCGCTGTCGTTGGTAAGCTGGGACACGCTGACAGGCACGGCGATGTCCACAGCCTTGTCTGTCACCGTCTGGGCCGTGCCGTTGACCTTCACGGCGGTGATGACGTTGGGCTCGCCTCCGGCAGTGACCAGATCCTCCACCCGGCCGGACAGCTCGCTCAGCTCCCTTTTGGTGGCGAAGTCCGTCTGGATCCGCTCCGCCAGCTGCTTGAGGGCCTTCAGCTTCGTCAGTTTTTCCACGTTGTATGCCATGTTGTTTCCTCCCTGTTTTCATCAAATGTTGTGCTGGGACGGGGGCTTTGCCCCGCTCCCCGCCTGCTCCCGGGACGGGCCGAACACCTCGTCCAGCATCTCCTGGGTCTCCGATGCGGTGGCGGTCTCCCGGCAGTCCTGGAGGCCGTCCTCGCCGGGACTGCCGAACACGTCCTCCAGCATCTCGGCCACCTCTCCGTCCGGGGCTGCCTCCTGTTCGCCGCGGTCCTGCTTGCGGTCCAGGGCTTCCCCGATCCGCTCCCACAGGGCGGCGGCGGCGGTCCTGCCCAGGAACGCGCCCTCCGCCGGAGGGGGCTCCTCCCCGCTGCCCTCCAGAATGTCCTCCAGCTCCTGGGCCGTCATGGCCGACGGTACGCGGGCGAGGGCCTCCTCCAGCCCCGCGACGGCCTGGATGGGGTGCTGGTCCGCGGCGTCCCGGCCGGGGAGCAGGCCGTGGTCCGGGGCCTTCAGGGCGGCTACGAGCTGCCGCACCGCCGCCAGCTCCCCCATGACCTGCTCAAGGACCCCGGCGGTGGGCGGGCGTGCCGGCTCCCCGGGCCCCGCGCCCTCCAGAACCGTCCCCAGGTCCGCCCAGATGGTGGGCAGGACCACGTTCCCGTCCCGGGCGCCGTACACGCCGGCCTCCAGCCTGCACCGTGGCTTTGCCAGGGCCTCCCAGGGGATGACGCACTCCCCGTTCTGGTCCAGCACCACGGCGTAGGTCTTCCAGTCCGCCCGGAACACCGCCGTGGGGACCATGCCGTCCCAGTCCGGTGAGAACTGGAACCGCACCGGGTAGACGTTTACGCTGCCGCTGGTGACGGGCTCGCTCTTTTGGACGGACAGCCTGGTTTTCTCCGCGTAGAGTATAAACATGCTTCACCTCCTCTCACCCTGTACAGGAACCGGGGGGAGAGTTGACGGAAAGGGGGAACCCAGGGAGGGAATTGAAAAATACGCGGTCAAATGTCTCCCTGTTATTGACACGAGGGGAGGATTAGGATATAATTCAGTAAGAATAAGGTAATAAAAAGGGAGGCGATCCCATGAGAGTGGAGTGGCTGTACGAGGCGCGGTGTGAATTTCGGGAGCTGCTGGCCTACTACCGGGCGGCGGCCGGGGCGGAGGCGGCCAGGGAGCTGTCGGACCGGGTGCTCTCGGCGGTGGAGGCTCTGGCGGACGCGCCTCGGGCCGGTGTTCTGCGCCGGGAGGGCGTCCTGGGCCGCCACGGCTTCCGCACCCTGTCCGTGGACCGATACGCCTGTATCTACCGCGTGGAGGAGGGGGTGGTCCGGGTCTACCACCTGACCGACGGCAGCCGGGACGGCCTCTTTGAGCTGCTGGGGGTCCGGGAGCGGGAGGCGGGGACCGCCTGCCGCCTCATGCCTCTGCGCGGCGTGTTTCTCCGGGCCGCGCTCCGCCAGCCGGTGAAAACGGCCCTGCTGGCGGCGGTGATGGCCCTGGTGGTCTTCGCCTTTGTGTCCCGGGCCGCGGAGTATCTGCTGGTCTGTGGGGAGACGGACCGGCTGGGCGCCCTCTACCGGACGGTGGGGACCCTGGAGGCCGGGGAGCCCTGGGCGGATATGGGTCCGGCGGAAGCCTGGCTGGAGGCCAACCCCTCGGTCCAGTCCGTGAATACATACCACTACGTCTCCGCCGTCATGGAGGAGGTCTGCAACGCCGACACGGACCTGCTCACCTCGGACATGAACCGGTATATCGCCTTTTACGGCACCCTCTGGAGCTATGGGGACGACTACTTCCACTTTATCGTGGACGAGGTGGCGGCCGGCCGTCCGGAGCTGATTTATGAGGACTATTCCGTTATCCTCCACACCACCCGGGACGGGGCGGATCCGGAGGCCGCCCGGGGGCAGCTGGTGAAGGGGGAGCGGTATCTGGCGGTGGGGTACTACTCCCTGCTCTCGCCCTCCCGTATTGAGTACGATGAGAAGACCGGCAGGCAGACCGCCACCCACGCCCTCCTCTCCTGCCCGCTGGAGGACGGATATTTCTACCCCGTGCCCGCGGGCGGGGAGGTGGACTGGTCCGATCCCCGGCTGGGGGATCTGGGGGCCTTCCTCCAGGACGTCCGCAGTGAGCAGCACGCCCTGAACGTCATCCCCACCCAGGACATGAGCGCCCTGCCCCAGGTCCAGGAGGCGGACCCGTCCCTGTACCTGACGGAGGGCCGCTGGCTGGACAGCCGGGACAACGGGGCGGAGCGCAGAACCTGCGTCATCAATCAGTCCCTGGCCGAGCTGCGGGGCCTGTCGGTGGGGGATACGCTGACCCTCACCCTGCGGGACGTGCCCTCCACCTTTGGCTATTTCCATCCCTATCCCATCCGCGGGCCCCTTCTCTTCAGCCCTTCGGAGGGCTTTGACGCCGCAGACCTGTTTTCCAGCACCCTCGCGGTGGACACCCGGGACCGCTGGGTCAGCCCCGGTCCGGTGGAGACCGCTGCGGACGCGTATGAGATCGTGGGCCTCTACGAGTACCGGGACAAGTACCAGCGCACGGTTGTCAGCAATTTTGCCTATATCCCCGCCTCCGCCGTGCCGGAGAGCTTTGCCATGACCACGGCGGACACCCTGGGTCCCCTGGAGCTGACGCGGATGGAGCTGCTGGCGGATTATATCAGCTTCTCCAGCCCCCTGCCCGTCCCCGGCGCGGTGAGCTTTGTCCTCACCAGCCCGGAGGAGGGGGCCCGGTTCATGACCGAGGCCCGAAGCGAGTTGGAGGCGCTGGGCTTCCGCGCCTCCCTGCTGGAGAACGGCTGGGCCGCCTTCCAGGCCGCCGCCCAGCCCCTGCGCCGCTCCACGCTGTACAACGCGGCCATCTTCTCCGCCGTCCTGGCAGCGGCGCTGTGCCTCTTGGCCCTGGTCTACTTCCGGATGCGGGGGAGGGACATGGCCATTGCCCGGGCCCTGGGCGTTCCGGCGGCCCAGTGTACCGGGGAGGCGGCCCTGCCGCTGATACTGACGGGCCTGCTGGGTGCGGTCCTGGGCGGCGGACTGGGCTGGCGGAACGCCCTGAACAGCGCCGGAGCCACCCTGGCGGGCCTCAGCGAATATGGGGCCGGCGGGGCTGCCGCCCTGCCCGTCCGCTGGCTGGCTGCGCTGCTGGGCGCGGTTCTGGTGCTGCTGCTGGCGGCGGCGGTGGGCGGCGGCGCGTACCTCTCCACCCGCCCGGTGATCTTCCTCCTCCAGGGCGGACGGAGAACAGGCGGACAGAAGGCCGCCGGACCCTGCCGCGAGGACCAAAGCGGCACGGCGGTTCCCCGGGTTCCCCTCCCGGCGCCGGCAGCGCTCCCCGCGGACGCGCTGCCGGCGGGCGGGCCCCACGCCGCCGCTGTCCACGTTCTCCGCTTTGTCTGGCGGCACATCTGCCGGGCGCGGCTGAAATCCGCCCTGGCCCTGGCGCTGGCCGCCGGGTTCATGGTGGGGCTGGCGGCCATCCGGCTGTCCATCGCGGGCAGCCGGGAGCGCATCGACTGGCTCTATGAGAACACGTCTGTGGAGGCGGAGCTGGTTTTGCGGGACGCCGGCCAGTCCCGGAGCGGCGGCTTTCTGCGCCGGGACGTGGCGGACCGGCTTCTGGCCTCCGGCTGCATCACCCGCGCCTATATAGAGGGGGCCTCCCAGGGGGCGCTGGTGCGGTACGATCCCGCTCTGGAGGAGCGGGGCGGCAGCTATATCACCAGGGAGATGCAGATCCGGAAGGCGGTCCGCGCCTTTGACGACGAGGCCATGTTCCTTACCACGGCGGGGAGCGGCGGCGCGGTGGCCATCACCTATCTGGACGGCTGGGACGGCGCCCTCTTTGCCCGGGACTGGTCCGGGGAGGGGCTGTTCCCGGTGGTGGTGCCCAAGGAGGTCTATGACCAGTCCATCAGCGGACCGGACGGGACGGTGGGGCTTGTGTGCAAGAGCTTCCGCATGTGCCAGGTGGCGGGATACTACACAGGGAGCGTGGCCGGGGAGAGCGGGGAGACGGATCCCGTCCTTCTCCCCCTGAGCGCCTACCAGTCCATGTGCGGGAGCCGGATGGCCGCCTACGGCAAGATCCATGTCACCCTGGACCCGTCCCTGAACCGGGATCTGGAGCAGTTCCAGTCCCTGCTGGCCGGCGCGGCGGCGGAGCAGTCGGGCACGGCGGCCCTGCGGGCGGTGATCTGGGACGAGGAGCTGCGCATGGCAGTTGCCCCGCTGGAGAACAGCGTCGAGCTGATGGAGGTGCTCTACCCGGTAACCTTTGGGATGTCGCTGCTGGCGGCGGCCGGGATTGCGGTGCTGTTTGTGATGACCTCGGCCAGGGAGGCGGCTATTTTGCGGGTGCTGGGCACCAGCCGGCTCCGCAGCCGGATCATGCTGGCCCTGCAAACAGCGCTCACCAGTCTGGCCGGACTGCTGCTGGGTCTGGCGGGGGCCCTGGCCCACACAGCCTGGACCCGTCCGGAGCTGCTGGCGGGCCTGGCAAGCGCCAGCGTCCTGTGCGCCGTATTGTATCTCCTGGCGGCCATTGCCGGCGCGGTACTCAGCGCGGTGAGCGTCACGGCCAGGAACCCCCTGGAGCTGCTCCAGGTGCGGGAGTAGGCATTCTTTTTTCTTGAAAGAAAAAGAATCAAAAAAGAACTTTTAGAGGCCCTGCGGGCAGGTTTGATCACACAATTCTGCGTGAACGCTGTACGCGCCCGCAGTCAAAGCAAGCACGTCTGAAGTTTTTTCTTTTGCTTCTTTTCTTTTGTACACAAAAGAAAAGAAGAGAAACAGCAGGAGGAACTGCCATGATTATTAAATCCGCAACATCTCTGCGCAACGAGTACGACAAAATGGTCCAGCTCTCCAAGGAGAAGCAGGAGCCCATCTTTCTCACCCGCAACGGCGAGGGGGAGATGGTCTTTCTGCCCATCGAGCTGTGGGAGAAGCGGGAGCGGGAGCTGGATATGCTGGCTGAGCTGCTGCGCCGGGAGCGAAACCGTCTGGCCGGGACCCAGACCTCACCGCCGGAGGCGCTGCGGGTCCTGGCGGAGGAGGAGCAGCCATGATGCGGCTGGAGTGGCTGTACGAGGCGCGGTGCGAGTTTACGGAGCTTCTGGAGGAGTGCCG
>ERZ779637.402-NODE-402-length-29530-cov-6.909618_pt1 | contig 29530 bp, 28 predicted proteins | sample MGYA00514196_ERZ779637 | MGnify/ENA primary metagenome ERZ779637 (study PRJEB29562, sample SAMEA4376700) | mouse gut metagenome | isolation source: Cecum | study: EMG produced TPA metagenomics assembly of the A DSS colitis mouse model was used to assess the...
CTGCCTCTTAAGGAGGCAATGGTAAATCTAAATGTCAACATGTCAGTACACTAGGAAGGAATGTAAACATGTTTTTATCAGGATATAAGTTTTTTTCTCCAAACTCTTAACACAATCGCAAAAAATGCCGATATCTATAAAAATAATGGATGATAGTAGCCACGGATGGTAGAGAAGCAATTCTATATCATCCGTGATTTTTTATATTATGAGCAGGAGGAAATTATATGAGAGTTGGTATGAATACGGCAGGACCCGTAAGAAATTCATCGGTAACAGATACGGGCATAAGAGGAAGAAACTTATCAAGGCATCTTGCAGAGGCCGTAAACAAAAATGATTTCGGATTCCCGGCATCCGGCGCTAACCGGTTTTCCGTAATAACAAAAGACGAAAATGCCGAAAGAGAAGAACAGATGGCTGAAAAAGCTGCGGAATCCGGCGACAGAATTGAGGCGGTAAAAGTATATGAAGCGGCTATGAACGGCGGAGAGTGCCCGATAAAAAATCTCAGATCCCCTTCCAAAGTACCTTACGGCCATCTTGCAAAAGACGGAGTTATTGAGTATAAAGGAGTGGTGTTTGTCTGCGACGAACTGACAAACAGCATATGTCTGGGGGATATGACAGACCCGAAGAAGGTTCTTAACATTACCCTTTCCGGCGGCGGCCATTTGAAAGTAAACAGAGACAATATCGGTCAGCTCTCCAAGGCGATTGGGATGTTTTCCCCGGAAGACGTCAACCTGATCTTGCGCGCTATCCATCAGGATACCAAAATACAATCCATGCAGAAAGAAATTGAAGATCTGGAAGCCGGTGTGGGAGAACAGATTACTTCCGACGGCAGCGATGCGGACAAAACGCAAAACGAGGAGTAGCCGTAAGTCGTGAAATTTCTAAACCGGTATAAGCTCCATATTGTACGGCCTGCCAAAGAGTGATAAAATATTTGATAAGCAGCAGGATACCAGTGCGTTGCAATTTTATTATCAAATACATGAAAGGAAGAAACTGCAATGGGATTATTTTCAAGAAAGCCTAAAATAGACCTGGAGGCGGCACAGAAAAACAAAGAAAAAATGCGCCAATTGTTTAATCAGGCTGTTACCGATGGGGATTCCTATCAGGTTCTTTATGCATCTACGGGTTCTACCTGGAAGGAGAGCGGTATTATAAGCGATACCCGTGTGTATCAGATTATCAGTCTTGCATTTGGATACAGGGAAAGCGATTATAAACTTACAGCCGTTCCGGTCAATATTGAACTGACCGAATTTTCCGAGCCGCTTACAATCGAGGTCGCAGAGGTTAAATCTATAAAATACAGAAAAAAGGAAAACATACTGGAAATGTATTTTAAAGAACGCGGCAGGAATTCCATATACTTTAACTTTGACGACATAGGACAGAATGAAAAAAGTTTTGTCAGCAACGTCAGCCAGGCGGATGAACGGCAGATGATAGAGGCATTTATTGAAAAATATAAGGCGAAACTGTAAAAATTCCGGCAGGCATTGAACTTAGCTATAAAACAGACTGCAATTCAGAAAGGCGGATATTGATTCACTGTATCTGGATTCCGGTCTGTTTTTTAATAATTATGAGGTACACAAATGATCCAATACAAAAATCTTTCCATAGAGGAAATAAATCCGAAATTATTTGCCGGTTTTATAAGACGGCAGACAGTTACAAAATGCTGGAGGAAGGAAAACGGCGAATGGGTTATCAAAGATGCGCCATTTATAGATGACTGGAACGAAAAAGATTATAATATCCTTATTTCCTGCCTGAAAAATACCCTTCTTTCCGGAGGCTTTGTATATGCGGCCTTTTGTGATAATATATTAAAAGGTTTTGTTTCCGTTGAACCGGAGTTTTTCGGCGGTGAGAACCGATACCTTGACCTGTCCAGCATCCATGTTTCACAGGATCTGCGCGGCCAGGGAGTGGGGAGCGTTCTTTTTGCCGCAGCCAAAAAATGGGCCGGGGAAAAGGGAGCCCGCAAGTTATACATATCCGCACATTCCGCGGTTGAAAGCCAGGCATTTTATAAAAAAATGGGCTGTGTGGAAGCGCAGATATATCATCAGCAGCATGTGGAAGCGGAACCCTATGACTGTCAGTTAGAGTGCAGATTGACATAAACAAAATGCGCACCGGCGGATAAACAATAAGGAGTGTCTATGTTTAAGCGAAAACCAAAGCGGAACATTTATGATAAGGAAAATCAAATACCAGTGATCCGATCCAGTATCTGCAACGGAGAACAGGTGGCAGGCTTTAAAGATCTTCACACGGGAAAATTTACGGAAATTACGGTGATACGAAATCTAAAAGAGCTTGATGAATTTCTGATGGAATATGATATTTCTTTGGATGAGGTTAAAAAGGAGTGGTAAGGCATAAATATAGAGAATATAATTTGTAATTAATAAAATCATACAATTAGTTGACACTGTATAAATAATACTATATAATTTGATATGTAACGATCTGTTTGCAAAATAGTATATGAAAGGAGTGTCAAAAGTATGATTAAAAAGTGGAAAGGAATTACTGCATTAGCAGGAGTAGCTTTTATTTTCTTGACAAGTATGTGTAAGATGGATGTAAAAGCAGCAGTAATTAATCAACTGCCTGGAGAAAAAGAAAAAATAGAGTTATATCATGCTGAACCGGTCATGAATACGGAAGAGCTTATGTATATGTCTGTGAATGGTATAGATGAACTTACGCGGGATACCGGATATAAATGGAAGCCGGAAGTGGCAGTAAGAGGATCAGGAATTAAAGACATCAAGAATTATTCAACGTCACAGCTTATTAATCAGTATGTTTGCGATGGCGAAGTTTATAATCAATATGCGCTTACTTCCATAACCGTTGCAGATGTAGGACATTATGCAGATCCGGCAGTGACAGGTAATGGATGTACAGTGAGAACAACCATGGTAGTAACTTGGGGTAAAGGAATTGTCGTATCACTTAATTATCAGTCTACTTGGGTTACAGGGGGAGCCCCTACCGTATTAGTAATGGAAAACCAGGTAAATGAAGGATGGGATACTGGAAAAGTATATGTAAATTCAAAAGAAGTTATAAAACCAAATGGAACATATACATTACAAAGTCCGTCAAGTGTAATGGTTGGAGATTCTTATGGCTCCGTATTATGGTGTAGAGGTACTGTATATTTTAGCGGAGGCAGTTCTATTGTATCGTCTTATACTTTAGATCCATGCGGTATTTTGCCGTAAAATATCAGGGAAAATTGAATAGATTATATAAATACTTTATAGAAGGGAGAATAATGACAACACTCTTAAAAAAAGTTCAATTTACGTTAATAACCATTATAATCACCCTGTCCTTCTCCGCCTGTAAACCGGCCGGACAGAATCAAGAACTGTCGGAGAAACAGGCAAAAAAAGCGGCGGTCAGCGAACTGCAGAAAATACTATCCATAGAAACGGAACCGGAAGATATCAGCCTGTATTATCAGAACAACCAGCTCCGGGTAGACCAGGGTGAAGGAACCGCATGGGAAGTTGAGTATCGGGCATACTGGAGGGCCGACTGTTCTTTTGCCGAAGGAGACGACTATCAAGTCTGGCTCAATGCTGCCGACGGAAAAGCCACAAACATATACCGCTATCCGCAGGACTGGTTTAACGCTCAAAAAGAGAATGGAGATTATTCTTTTGGAGAGCCGCAGGAGTTTTCGGAAGAAGAATTTCTTAGGCTCGCCGAAAGTTACTGTGAAAAAGCAGGTTATAAAATAAAAGAGTCTTACAGTACCTTCCAAACGGAAGATAACCTGATGTTAAATAATCCTGGGGATGCAAAGGAAAACGGAAGAACCAGATGGCCTGTTCATTACTATAAAATTACAGTTATGTATGAGGACGATGAAGGAGCAACCATAGCGCTTTGCGCAGACGATATGTCATTTCTGGGCGCATGGTTTGTACCGTTTCAATAAGAAAAAATCAGCACCGCCCGGCTTCGAAAACCGGCGGCGCTGATTTGCATATTCTGGTATTATTTCTGTCACATTGGAGCGCCCACCTCAATCAGATTCCCGTCGGGATCGTAAAAGCGTATGACCTTCTGCCCCCAGCTATGCGTCATAAGCCGGTTCACATACTTTATAGAAGGATACAATTTATCAAGTTTTTCGATAAATCCGTCAATATCCCGTTCTTCAAAATATAATTCACAGGAGTTACTTTCCGGAATAATCTCTTTTTCAAGAAAGCTCTTCCATATTTTTTCATCCTGAAGGACAAGCCCTTCCGTTAAAATCATATTACCGTCATAATTCCGTATTAATTCAAGGCCGAACAAATCATGATAAAACTGCCTCGATTTCTCAATATCCTGAACGACAATCAAAATATTTTTCAATTTCATTGAAACAAACCTCCGAATTTTAAAAATAATGATACTGCTTTCTCTTCGCAGCCAAAAATACCGCCGAAATAATCGCGGCAAAAACCTCCGCAACCGTAACGGCCCACCAGATACCCTCCAGCCCTAACAATAGCGGTAAAACCAGTACGGCAAGAGTCTGGAACAAAAGTGTACGCAAAAAAGCAATGGCAGCCGACACCATACCGTTATTCAGCGCGGTAAAAAAAGACGATGTAAATATATTGATACCGCACAAAATAAAAGCATAAGCGTAAATAGTTAGAGCGTTTCTCGTTATATCATACAGCTGTGCGTCGTATCCCACAAAAATGCGGGAAAGGGGAGACGCCAGTCCCCACGCAAGGAAAAGCATAAGAATACCGCTTCTCAGCATAACCAAAAGACTTTTGGCAAGCATATTTTTCAATTCGCCGTGATTACCGGCTCCGTAATGATAACTGATTACCGGAGCCGTTCCGATTGTATACCCAAGAAAAATTGCGGCAAAAATCATCTGCGTGTACATTACCACCCCATAAGCGGCAACCCCGTTTTCTCCCGCATACTTTAATAACTGAAAGTTGTATAACATTCCGACCACAGATGTAGATATATTTGTCATCAACTCGGAAGAACCGTTTAAACAGGTTTTTAACAATGCCGCCGCTTCCATTTTCGTTTTACGGAGCCTGAGCAGACTACCGTTGGGACGCAGAAAATAAAACAAAGGAAGAACGCCGCCGACACACTGACCGATTATGGACGCCCATGCCGCGCCTGCGATTCCCCAGCGGAAAACAGCCACAAACAAAGCGTCCAGCGCCATATTCGTTACGCCTGCCGCTAAAGTTGTCATAAATCCAAGCTGCGGTTTACCGGCCGTTACAAAAAAACTCTGAAAGAAATACTGCAGCATAAAAGCCGTATTAAAAGCAATCAGAATTCTGCCATAAACAACACAGTCTTCAATCATAGAATCCGTAGCGCCCAGCAAATATGCAATCGGCCGCATGAAAACAAGTCCGACAACGGTTAAAATAACACCCAGAATAACCGTAAAATATACCAGCATTGTAAAGTAACAATGAGCCTTCTCCTTTTTTCCTTCACCAAGCGTTTTTCCCACCAGGGCGCTTCCGCCCGTTCCAATCATAAAACCGAAGCAGCCGAGAATCATTAAAAAAGGCATAATCAGATTAATCGCGGCAAACGCCGTTTTTCCGGTATAGTTGGAAACAAAAAAACCGTCCACAATTCCGTAAAGGGAAGTGCAGATCATCATGGCAATTGTCGGCAGACAAAACCGAAACAATTTTTTATAAGTAAAATGTTCTGATAACTGTATGTTCATTTCTTCAAAATTTCCTCCATGCATCCTTTTAGTATATCCGTATATTTACGAAACAAAGATAAAAAAAGCTTCTGCTCATCTTCCGGCAGGCTGCCTAAAGCCCGGCGTTCAAGCGCAATCACCCGGTCCACGGTTTCCTCACAAAACCGGATGCCTTCAGGCGTCAATATAATTTTTTTGCTTCGCTGGTCCGTTTCGTGCACCAGTTCAATATATCCGTCCGATTCCATCTTTTTTAAGGCAGAATTAATCGACTGCTTCGGCTGAAACAAAAAATTGCATACATCACTTTGAGCAAGAGCGGCGCACTCCGACCGCAATATATATAAAATCCAGAAGCTGCACTCCGAAAGTCCCATGTTTCGGGCAAGACCGCGGTAAATATTGTCATTTTCCTTAATAATATTGTTATATTCCGATAAACGGTCGCCCCTATAATTTGTTTCCATTTCGTATACCTCCGTAAAATCAGATTGTCCGAATACGGACTTAAGTAGTATAGTCCGTATTCGGACGATTGTCAAGGTATTTTTCATGTATAGCAGTGAATTGTTAAAATTATGATATTTGCATATGAAACTGTTAAAATTTACGTTCATTAAATCAGAGAAAGGGGAAGATTCCATTGGACAGGATAGAATAAAAACGTTTCAAAAAAAGCGCGGTAATGGTAGAAAATTATATATCCGGGTGATATAATAAATCCAGTATGAATGATATCATAAGTTATCTGCTTCCGATTGGGGAAGCGCTTATCAGAAGTTATTGTTTTTATCGGTTTGCCAAGCCGTTTGTGAACAAAAAGCAGGGTGCATTTTACGGTAGCGCAGCCTATTTTCTGACAATATTCCTGTTATATACTACGCGTCTGTCTATGGATACCTACGTAATATACGGCGCGGCAAGCCTTGTCATGCTGCTTGCGCTCTGCAGGATAGATCAGAAGAACTACATACAGAAACTATTTCTTACGGTAATTTTTTTCTCACTTAGCTGGTTTGCAGCGGCGATGGCTGAGATCCTGTATGACAATCTTTATGAATTTGCCCTGTCAACAGATTACATACGAAGCCGTCCTTATTTATCTTCTGCTCTTTATGCGGCGATGTGTATGTGCGATTTGATTTTTGAGTTTGTACTTATACTCATCGGAATATGGCAGGTTTTAAAAGTTTATACGGACAGAGCCGCAGATTTGGAAAAAAAGGAACTGCTGATGCTGTCGCTTCCCTCTTTAATGGGGTTAACAGGATATGAAATTATGCGGTATTACCGCGTGTTTTATGCCGTAAACGCGGGAGAGATGGAGAAAACTTATGACGGATTGACAATGCTGTTCTGCGTCATGTGTGACATTACGATTATTGTAGTTATTGCGCTATACCGGAATATCAAGACAAAGCAGGCTGAAAATCTGCAGACCCAACTGCTTGCCACGCAGATTGACAATATCAAAAAACATGTGGAACAGGTAGAAAGTTTATACTGGAATATAAACAGCGTCCGGCATGATATGACAAATCATATTCTTATTCTGGAAAGGCTTTATGAAGGAAATCAGACCGAGGAAGCCAAAGCTTACGGCAGAAATTTAAAAGAGCAGCTGGCCGGAATAGCAGGACAGATCAAAAGCGGCAATCCCGTAACGGATGTAATTTTGCAGGAGCAGAAAAAGGAAGCCGCAAAACGGGCAATATCCTTCCGCTCAGATTTTTTCTATCCTGCGGATTCGAATATAAATGTCTTCGATATCAGTGTTGCATTACATAACGCTTTGCAGAATGCAATTGAAAATACAAAAACGGGAGGAGATATCACGGTTACCTCCTATCGGCAGAACAACGCTTACATGATAGAAATCCGCAACAGCTTTACGGGCAGCCTGCAATGGGATGCGGGAAACGGGCTTTTGCTTTCATCGAAAGAAAATAAAGAAGGACACGGATACGGACTGTCCAATATTCGAAGAGTGGCTGAAAAATATGCCGGAGATATAGATATTACGTTTAAGGACGGAACCTTTTGCCTTTGTATTATGATGATGACAGAGTGATGTTAAATAAACGGGCATAAAAGACATATTGGCGCAGATTTGGAACAGTCAAAATCAACCATGACAGGAGAAATGCAAAATGAAAAAGTACCTGAATATTTCTTTGATTTATGCCATATTGGCAATGGCAGGCGGCGTATTTTACCGGGAGTTTACGAAATTTAACGAATTCACGGAAGCAACCATACTCGGTAAAGTGCACACGCATTTTTTCCTGCTGGGAATGGTGGTATTTTGGATTACCGCGTTATTTGCCGCTCAAAAAAACCTGGAAGAAATTAAGACTTTCAAGGTATTCATGTGGATATATAATATCGGCGTTCCATTGACCGGCGTGATGATGGTGGTGCGCGGTATTCCGCAAGTTCTGGTAGTTTCATTGTCTGACGGCTTTTCTGCCGCAATATCCGGAATTGCAGGAATCGGACATATTCTTACCGGCATCGGAATTGTTCTGCTCATTCTTTCCTTTAAAAAGACTGTATAGCATGATAAATAAACTATATAACGACTATGTAAAGCTGCCCGGAAGAACGGACAGCTTTTTAACGTAGCGGGGCATGTTGGTATTCATCCATTGCAATAATGTCAAATATATTTTCAATGAAAAGAGAGAAGAAGAGTAATATTTGTTAAATGCAGAAAGTACGGAGAACAGGCATGAAAAATTTAAAGCTCAAGTCTGCGAGAGCCGCTTTGGATTTGTCCCAGCAGGAACTTGCCGACAGAATCGGCGTTTCCAGACAGACAATTAACGCCATTGAAAAAGGCGATTATAACCCTACCATAAACCTTTGCATTGCTATTTGCAAGACATTAAACAAGACACTGGACGATTTATTTTGAGAGGTAGATTGAAAAATCAGAGATTATCAAGTTTTGCATTATCATAACACCACCGCCGCAGATCAAAAAGTCTGTGGCGTTTTTTATGCCCTTGTTAAGAGAGGGTACCAGCACTGAAATAAAGCATATAATTTTATCTTGACATAAAGATTACAACATGTTATCATGACTATAGAGTACAAAGTGTTATCAAAGGAGGAAGTACTGTGCAGCAAATATCCGACTATGAATTGGAACTAATGAAAATCATTTGGGCGAATGGTGGAACGGCCTTATATGCCGATATTTTCAAAGGTCTTGAGGACAAAGGAACGCCGTGGACGAAAAACACAATCATTACATTGTCATCTCGTTTAATTGAGAAAGGCTTTTTGACAACAAACAAAATTGGGCACAGAAATGAATACAAGGCTGTTGTATCAGCCGAGGAATATCAGTCAGCGCAAACAATGCAGTTTGTTCAAAAAATCTATGAGGGGGATATGAAAAACTTTGTTTCCATGCTGATAGACAACAAAATGCTTTCGTCAACCGATTATGAAGAACTGCTAAAACAATGGAAGGAGGGGGAACGAGAAAATGAATGACGGGATTATCACTTTTCTTTCGCTGTCTGTTGCAGGGGCAATTCTTGTTTTAATTTTGCTTTTGTTCAAACCTCTTTATAAAAACAGATTAAGCCAAAAGTGGCAGTATTATATATGGCTTATTGTTATAGCTCGGTTGCTGATACCATTTGCGCCCGAAAAAAATCTTGTCGGCAACTTGTTTTCTACCATTAGCACAGGTGTGGTTGAACCCATTACAAACGCTTATTCTCATACAGAGGGTGACATTTTTTTAGGAGATGATGTAGGAACAAATCCATCTGTTTTGGCAGAAAACCAATTTTATGCCCCCCTACCCATCAGCAAGAAATTAGGGGCAATTGAGATTATCGGGGCAGTTTGGTTTGTTGTCGCCTTGATTTTGTTGATAAGAAAAATCACGATTTATGAAAGTTTTGCAAAATATGTTCGGGCAGGGTGTACCGAAGTAACAGATATTGATAAATTAGAGCAGCTTGGCAAAATAATCGACAGCCAAAATATAAAAGCGAGTGTTGAATTATGCTCCAATAGCTTGATTTCTTCGCCCCTGCTGATTGGCTTTTGGAAACCGTGTATTGTGTTGCCTACAACTGATATTTCTTTATCAGACTTTCGATTTACCATTTTGCATGAACTAACACACTACAAGCGAATGGATATGTTCTACAAATGGTTGACGCAAGCTGTAATCTGTTTGCATTGGTTTAACCCTTTCGTGTATGTGATTAGCAACGAAATAAATCGTGCGTGTGAACTGTCCTGTGATGAAGCAATTATTTCCGGTCTCGACCCCAAAGAAAGACGAGGTTATGGAGATACGCTTCTCAATGCAATCAAGGCAGGCGGCAATTATAAAAACTCTGTGGCTTCTGTAACATTGTGGGAAAGCAAAAAAATATTGAGTGAAAGGTTAGGTGCAATTATGACTTATAAAAAACAATCAAAAGTTATCGTGTTCTTATCAATAGCACTCGCAGGGCTGCTCTTGTGTGGAGCAACATATGTCGGGGCATATAGTTCAAGTCCTTTGCCTAATGCAGACGTGTCAAACGACGAAAAATCAAAGACCCCTTTAGGTACAAAATCAGATTATCAATCCTTGCTGGCTCTGAAAACGTCTGATTATAAAGAACTAACTGTAGCAGAGTTTAACAATAACCTGTTGGAGTGGTCTACTCAAAACATAGATGGAGCTTATGCGACAGTCGTTGAAAATGACATAGCAGTCCACCAATTTCCGGAACACTTAAATGCAGAAGAACGCAATTTCTTATCTTTGACTGTAAAGGCTTCCAATAACGAAAATTCTGTGCAAATGCGTAGCTACTACGGAAAACCGTCTATCGATCCGGATGTCAGCTTTGAATTGTCAAGAGAGGACATGGAAGTTGACCCGCCAATATGGACACAACTCATGTATGGATTTTCCTATCATTTTGATGCCAACAAATTAACGGTTGGGGAACGAGATTTGGCACTTGCAAAAGTAATAAATGAAGTTCAAAATTTTTGGAACTCAACGGATATAGAGGTTCTTGCGAATATGACCTCTGATGATGTACTTGACCAGCTAAAAATAATCGTAGAAGCGTGTAGTACTGAAACAATTAAAATGTCTGTTGTGGAAAATTACTTCATGTTTCAAACTTCCAAAATGTTAGAGTAATTGCCGTATGCCACACCGTTTCTTGCTTCAATGCTTTCTTAATTCACCGCCGTATTGTTACCGGACTTGGCATTTTTGAATGAAAAGATAGAAGAATCCCTCGACTGTATTGCAGTACGGTCGAGGGAAAATTCATACTTCATAAAGTCGATATTGATGCAGCTTTTTATATAATACGAAAGAAACTATTAACAGAAAGACGGAAACAATACTCATTATACCAATAGTATAATCAGAAAAAATAATGCAAATAAATAACGGAATTAGGCTGCTCAACATACCGACTCCCATTGATGAAAGAACAGAAATAGAGCCTCCTTTTATTGCATAATACTCACTTGTCCAATCGTATTTTGGAAACTTTACATTCATATACATTCCAAAAACCGATATGAAAAGAGCATAAACTGTTGGTACAATACATAAGAAAACCGCTTGTATCAACGAAACTTTCATTGTGATACCTAACAAAACAGTACTTATCAACATAAATGGAAAAATCACTGTTAAATTGACAGCTATTTTAGCATTAAATATATCAATGGCCCGGACAGGAATAGAACACATTATCCAACGGCTTTTCCCCTCTAATGATAAAGAAGCGGAAGCAGTAGCGGTCATTGTAATGAATACCGCAATAACAAACGGCAGTACTCCCCGTAATATTTGGTTAAGACCAATGATACCGATTTGTTTTTCCAGTATTTCGGGACTAAAAAATAAAAGCAGTACCGAAGCAGCAAACAATAGTATTATTCCGATTGTAGAATTAAGTGCATAAATCGTACAGGAAAAATATCTATGAAATTCGCGCTTATACATTGCTTTAAATGGAGAAGAAACTTTCAATGGCTTATCTTCGTATCTGGTAGTAGCATAATTCGACGTGATAGTGTTTAGACTTTGATAAAAATAGGAAACCACAACTGTGAAAATCACACTAACTAAAATAGATATTCCTGCAAACATACTAAATAGTAACCAGTTTTGGCTTTCAACAGCTTTAGAAATAAGCGTTGCCGGGGGATAGAGCTTATCTGCTACATTAGAAATTACAAATCCTATATTCAGTAGTTCATCAGTTCCCATATTTTGCACTTGTGTAGAAGCAATAACAACCAGTAGAACGGCAAGTGTACTCAATGCCAGTGAATAGATATTTTTATGCTTTGACCGGCAAGAAAGTGCAGTAATCAAAACACCAAGTGCTAAAGAAATAATCATAGGAATGATAGGAAGAAAAGGCATGAAAAACAAAAGCATAATGCTCCCGTATATTCCTGCTTCTGCACTTACCCCAAAAATAACAATAGTAGGAAGTACTACAATGACACTGATTAAAAGGTTAGTAAAATATATCATTGTCAAGCGACTCAAAACTATGTCACTCTTTTTTACCGGAAGCGACATAATCATATCATAATCTCTTAAACCAAAAAGTACACCAGTACTTTTAAGGAACGTTAATACCAATGTAATAATAGAACATATCAATGTGGAAACAATCGGTAAAATATCAATAGCTCCTGCTTTTACGAACCCAATACTGATAATCGCACTGTAAGTAATCAGTAAGCCAATAACCAACAGCCAACTAAAACCGATAACAAAGCTACGTCGAATTTCCCTTTTATTGCTGGAATACCGTAACCGGTTAATACCAAGAAAATTAAAAAACTGCATTTTAAGAAGGAGCAGATATTTATTTTTCATTTTCGACTACCTCCATAAAGACATTTTCAAGACTATCTGAACCACGCACATTTTCCATGCTGCCACTTACAACCATTTTTCCCTGCTTGATGATAGAAACTTTGTCACATAGTTTTTCGGCAACATCTAAGACATGAGTAGAAAAGAATATGGCACTTCCTTGATTACATAATTCACGCATAAATTCTTTTAAATGAAAGGCAGCTTCCGGGTCAAGACCTACAAATGGTTCATCTAATACAAGAAGTTTAGGACTATGCAGGAAAGCGCCAATTAACGCCAATTTTTGTTTCATACCATGTGAATAAGAACTAATTAGATTACCTAAGCTATCTGTAATGCCAAATACTTCTGCGTACTTTTGTATGAGTACTTCGCGTTGCTTTTTTTCAACAGAAAACATATCAGCCATATAATTTAGATATTGAATACCTGTTATATAATCATATATGTCAGGGTTATCGGGGATATATGCTGTCAATGATTTGCATTTGACAGGTTCCTTTTTTATTGAGTGTCCTGCAATTAAAATTTCGCCATCGTTGAAATCCATTACACCAACGATTGCTCGAATAGTAGTTGTTTTTCCGGCTCCATTGTGTCCGATAAAACCATGAATTTCTCCGGGCATAACCGATAATGAAAGGTTATCTGCTGCCTTTTTATTTTGGGAATATGTTTTCGTAAAATTTTTGATTTCAAGTATTGCTTGCATAATCTTCCTCCTTTTTTGTCATATAGATAATATTATCATAATGATAATAATAAGTCAATAAGAACCGCCCTCTTTTGTGGGCGGTAGATATTTACTGCACATTGTCCGGTGGCGAAAGAATTATCCCTAATGTCCTCAGCTTTCTTTTATCGTTCGGTTTATTATTTTTTACTGTACTAATGATACTTGATATATTGCTCATAAGCGTATCCAATTCTTCATCAGATAAATAGATATGAGAAAGTGAAAATCCCGACATATCCTCCTTAATGTTAATGTCAGGGGACTGGCAATACTCCTGAAACTGCTTTGCAAATCCCCAAATATACTGCATAAATAATTGCATATAAAGTGTACCGGAATTTTCTGCTAATATTGTTTCAAAATTACTGTTAAGGTCAAACGCAAGTGCATAAGTTTTTTCTACTGTACCGCGCACTTGTGTTTCTTCAATAACTTTTAATAGACCATCACTTAACATTTTTTTAAGATTGCGATACAAAGTTGCTTGTGGAATATCGTCAAATTTATCCGACAAATATTTAGCAGTTGCATGTCCATGTGAATATATTTCAATTAGTAATTTGCATTTTACCGGGTTCGCAATACAATCCATTATCTGATCTATCATAATATATCCTCCTAATCAAGTTGTGTGATAATATTATCACTTTGATACTAAAAAGTCAATCAGTGGTATGCGTCTGCTGCTTCCTTTCGCTTCCGTTCCGGGGGCTGTGGCTGTTCGTAAATGGTGGTTGCTCATAACCGTATAACCTTTGTCTTTCTTATTTCCGCGCGCTAAGAGCCGCATAAATCAAGGCTTTGTTTGCCCTTACTGCGTAACATGAGGGCATAAAAAAGCAGAAGTCTTCAAATAATATGGAAGATTTCTGCTTTTTGTGAATTATAGATAAAAAAATACTGCGAAAATTAGGAAAAATATAAGAAATTAGGAAATATTTAACTTTTCTATTGAAACGTTTCCACGCATATGCTAATATTGAACTATCAAATTTGGAAACGTTTCAAAACGTTACACAACACATTTATCATGGAGGGAAAACTATGAAGAAGAAATTGGCATTACTGTTGACAATCGTCATGGCAGTCGGACTGTTTGCAGGCTGCGGCGGTAAAGAATCAAAAGGTTCCGTTTACTATCTCAATTTCAAACCGGAAGCAGACGCTGCATGGCAGGAACTGGCTAAGACCTACAAAGAGCAGACCGGCGTAGACGTTAAGGTTGTTACGGCAGCATCCGGTACTTACAGCGAAACTCTGACGGCAGAGATGAGCAAAAGCTCCGCTCCTACTCTTTTCCAGTGCGGCAATCAGGCAGGTCTTGATACATGGAAAGACTACTGTCTGGATTTAAAGGATACGGATTTCTACAAAGAAATGACCACCGACGACTTTAACTTAAAAGGCGAGAACGGCGAAGTATTCTGCGTAGGTTACTGCTATGAAGCGTTTGGTATCATTACCAACGTGAAGCTGTTAGGCGACGCCGGATACAGTCTGGAAGATATTAAAGATTTTGCATCTTTAAAATCCATTGCGGAAGACATTACCGCACGTTCCTCTGAACTTGGATTTTCCGCATTTACCTCAGCAGGTCTTGACAGCTCCTCCAGCTGGAGATTTACAGGACACCTTGCAAACATGCCTTTATACTATGAATTCAGAGACGATAACGTAACTTCCCAGCCTGCTGCGGTTACCGGAGCATACCTTGACAACTACAAGAGCATCTGGGATTTATACATTAACAACGCAACCTGCGCTCCCGCAGAGCTTTCCAGCAAAACCGGCGACGAAGCGGAAGCAGAGTTTGGAAACGGCAACGCCGTATTCTATCAGAACGGTACATGGGAATATGCTAACTTAACCGGAACCTTCGGCATGAATCCTGACGATCTGGCAATGATCCCGATTTACTGCGGCGTTTCAGGCGAAGAAAATGCAGCTCTTTGCTGCGGTACTGAAAACTGCTGGGCAGTAAACAGCAAAGCGTCCGAAGCAGACATTAAGGCAACCCTTGATTTCATGAAATGGGTAGTAACTTCTGAAGAAGGTACACAGATGATGGCCCGCGAATTCGGCCCTATCCCTTTCAAGAATGCTAAAGCATCCGAAAACGTATTCTTTACCGATGCTAACGAATACATTGCAGACGGCAAATACGTTGTTACCTGGGCGTTTAACCATACTCCCAACGTAGACGCATGGAGAGCGGCTCTTGAATCCGCATTATTACAGTATTCCGCGAACGGCGGTTCCTGGGACGATGTAAAAACCGCATTTGTAGACGGCTGGGCTTCCCAGTATGCGGCAGAGCATAACTAAATAATCGTATAAATATCAATAACTATAAGCTTAAGGGCGGGCAGATGCCCGTCCTTAAAGCATATACGGCGTTCTTCATCCGAATTTGAGACGCAGCCAAGCTGCAACGTGGAGGTTACTATGAAAAAAACAAGAAAGAAATCCGATGCGGTAGCGTTAAACAGCGTACTGGTACGCAGGCCCATTCAACGCTGCTTTCCGATTTTCATATTTCCTACTTTTATCGCTTTTATTATTGGATTTTTATATCCCTTTGTAAAGGGAATTTACCTGTCATTTTGTACCTTTACCACTCCCAGGGACGCAAAATTTGCAGGTTTGACAAATTACATTAAGGCGTTTCAGGATCCGTCCTTTGTGCATGCCTTCTGGTTTACCGCATTGTTTACGATTGTTTCCATTCTTGCCATCAACATTCTGGCGTTTACCGTAGCGTATGTTCTCACACAGAACATTCTGGGAGCCAATGTATTCCGTACCGTATTTTTTATGCCTAACCTGATCGGCGGCATTGTACTCGGTTACATCTGGTCCATGATCTTTGACGGTATTTTAAGATATTATGACACCTACCTGCTTGCAAAAACAAGCTACGGCTTCTGGGGTCTTCTGATTTTAATGTGCTGGCAGCAGGTTGGTTATATGATGATTATTTATATTGCCGGACTGCAGGGAATTCCCGAAGACATGATGGAGGCGGCCAAAATTGACGGCGCCAATAAGTGGCAGACTCTCTGGAAGGTAACGATACCAAACGTAATGCCCTCCATTACCATCTGCGTATTCTTAACGCTGACCAATTCCTTCAAGCTCTTCGACCAGAACCTGGCGTTGACCAACGGTATGCCCGCGGCGTTCCAGCCGGACGGCTCCATAATCAATACGACGGAAATGCTGGCGTTAAATATCTACAAGACCTTCTATACAGGCGCCAACACCAGAGGCGTGGCGCAGGCTAAGGCAGTGATGTTCTTTATTCTTGTAGCGGCCTTTGCACTGGCACAGTTAAAGGCAACCAGAGACAAGGAGGTGCAGCAATAATGAAAGAAAAAAGAACCGTAGGCAGCATTATTTTAACCTGTCTGTTTGTAATTATCTGTATTGTATATGTACTTCCGATCGTGGAGGTAGCCATTAACTCCTTTAAGGCAAACGCCTATGTCAATACGGACACCTTTGCTCTTCCCAACTCCGAATCCTTTGTAGGATTTGCAAACTACGTGAAGGGTATGACTTTTGGTAACTATCCCTTCCTTAAGTCCGTGTTTTACAGCTTTTACATTACCATTTTTTCAACCATCCTGATTTTACTCTGCACTTCCATGTCCGCATGGTACATTGCAAGGGTAAACAGCAGATTCAGCCGGATTTTTTACTACTTATGCGTATTTTCCATGATCGTTCCGTTCCAGATGGTTATGTATACCCTGGCGGGAACCGCGGATACGCTCCATTTAAATACACCTTGGACCATCCCCATTATTTACCTTGGATTCGGAGCGGGACTGGCAATCTTCATGTTTGTGGGATTTGTAAAAGGACTTCCCCTGGAAATTGAAGAAGCGGCCGCCATCGACGGGTGCGGGCCCCTGGTTACTTTCTTCCGGGTTGTGCTTGCCATGTTAAAACCGACCATGGTATCCGTAGGAATCCTGGAAGTTATGTGGGTCTGGAACGATTACCTTTTACCCTACCTGGTGCTGGACCGTACGGAATACATGACGATTCCGATCCATATCCAATACCTGAAAGGAAGCTACGGCTCCGTAGACCTTGGCGCTACCATGGCCATTATTATGCTCAGCATCCTGCCGATTATCATCTTGTATTTATTCTGTCAGAAGTATATTATAAAAGGTGTTGCAGCGGGGGCTGTGAAAGGATAGACAGACAATGACGATAAAAGATTTGGCACGTGAGACCGGATATTCCGTAGGTACGGTATCCCGTGTGCTCAATAACCATCCAAACGTAAGCGAGAACGCAAAAAAAACCATACTGGAAGCAGTGGATAAGCACGACTTTATTCTCAACACCAGTGCCAAAAATTTAAAACAGCAGCAAAGCGAAACGATCATTACCATTGTAAAAGGTAATTCCAACGAATTATTTGCTTCCATGCTGGAAACCATACAATCCCTGTTTGCGGGGACAGATTACACACTGGTTACGGATTTTATGGATGAGGATGACAACGAGGTACTTCACGCAAGGCAGCTGTGCCGCGACAAAAAACCGAAAGGTATTTTGTTTCTGGGAGGAAATAATAAAAATTTTCAGGAAGATTTTGATAAAATCAAGGTGCCCTGTGTGCTTGTCACCAACGACGCATCGGAACTGGATTTCCAGAATCTTTCCAGCGTTACCACCAACGACTGCATGGCAGCGCGCTGCGCGGTAAACTACCTGATGGAAAACGGCCACACCAGAATCGCGTTAATCGGAGGTTCCACGGCATCCGACACAAGCCGTCTCCGCTATAAAGGATGGGAAGAAGCGCACCTGCAAAGAGGTATGAAGCTTGACCAAAGCGGGCCGTACATCAGCGGTAAATATTCCTTCAAAAGCGGATACGAGGCCATGGACCAGCTCTTAAGCCGGGGCATTAAGGTAACGGCGGTATTCGCCATGGCGGACGTAATGGCAATCGGAGCCATCAGCGCTATTTGCGATTACGGACTTAGGGTGCCGCAGGATATTTCCGTAGTCGGTTTTGACGGAATCCAAATCGGAGAATTTTACTGTCCCAAAATCACAACGATTGAACAAAATGCGAAACAACTGGCAAAAAGAAGCTACGAAATGCTTGTGGAATGTATTGAACAAAATGCGCCTGCACGCCATGAGTATATTCCTTTCCGTTTAAAGTGCAGGCAGAGTGTAAGAAAAATATAGCAATGAAAAGAGGTCAGCCCATGAGACAAAGCGGAATATTACTTCATATGTCCTCATTGCCCTCGCCCTATGGAATCGGAACCCTGGGAAAAGCCGCTTACAGGTTTGTGGATTTCTTAAAAGAAGCCGGACAGAGCTGTTGGCAGATGCTTCCGATTAATCCCACCGGATACGGTGATTCGCCTTATCAGGCGCTGTCAACCTTTGCCGGCAATCATTACCTGATTGATTTGGAGCTGTTAGCAAAAGAGGGACTTTTACAACCCGAAGAAATGCAGGAGCAGGAATGGGGAGAAAATCCCGCAAAAGTGGATTTCAGCCTCCTGTACCGACATAGATTACCGCTTTTATACAAAGCTTTTCTCAGATTCGACGGACACAACGATCCGCGGTACCGGGAGTTTACGGAGAAGCAAAAGTGGTGGCTGGAAGACTTTGCGGTTTTTATGGCCCTGAAAAAAGAACATCACCAGGCCCCCTGGACAGATTGGGAGGACGGAGTCCGTCTCAGGAAACCGGACGCCATGGAAGCCTGCAGGGAACGTCTGCAGGATCAGATAGAATTTCACTTCTTTTTACAATATACTTTCTATAAACAATGGGAAGAACTGCACCGGTATGCCCGTGAGCAGGGAATCTCCTTAATCGGCGACGTGCCGATTTATGTTCCCATGGACTCGGCGGACGTATGGGCGTCGCCGGATCATTTTCAGTTAGACGCCAACCGGATGCCCGTTATAATCGCAGGTTGTCCGCCGGATGCTTTTTCCGCCGTCGGGCAGAGATGGGGCAATCCCATTTACGATTGGGAACGCATGAAGCAGGACGGTTTTGACTGGTGGATTTCCCGCCTGCGCGTGGCGGCGCACTTTTTTGACAGGGTGCGTATCGACCATTTCCGCGGAATCGAAAGCTATTGGGCAATACCCTCCGAAGAAGAGACGGCCGTAAAAGGAGAGTGGCGCAAGGGTCCGGGTATGGACTTAATTAATGCAATCCGCCAAAACCTGCCCGAAACCCGCTTTATTGCGGAGGATTTAGGATTTTTAACTCCCGAAGTCATACAGATGCAGGAACAGTCCGGATTTCCGGGCATGAAAGTACTGCAGTTTGCTTTTGACAGCAGGGAAGCCGGCAATTACCTGCCTTTTACGTATTCGCCGAACACGGTATGTTATACGGGAACCCATGATAACGAAACGCTGCTCCAGTGGCAGCAGATGATCAGTGAAGAAAACCTGCGGTATGCTATGGAATATTTGCAGTTAGAGGACGCGGAAAAGCTTCCGAAAGCCATGATCTGCTGCGGTATGGCGTCCGTTTCGGATCTGTTTGTAGCCCAGATGCAGGATTACCTGGGACTGGGAGCCGACGCGCGGATGAATAAGCCAAGCACCTTAAACAGCCAAAACTGGACATGGAGAGTGCAGGAAGAACAGCTTAGTCCGGCGCTTGCGGACGGAATCCGCAGGATGACGAAGCTGTATGGAAGATAGATTCAAAACATGCCCCCATACAGGACAAAGAATGTGAATGTTCAGTATGGGGGATTTTTTTAGGTCTAAAAAAGATATGTACCTTCACGTCTTTAAATGAAGGAGAAATAGCAATCAATTACAAGCTGGTTACATATTCATATCATCCAAAATTTCCCGTGCTACGATACTGTATCCTGATTCGGAAGAATATTTTGAATAAGGGCCTCCGGGCAGCCATTTTTCTGATTCAATAGAAAGATTTCTTATTTTATCCTCAAATGATTTAATAAGATCAAACTCCTTATCATTTATTTTCTTTCCGAGTAATTCAATAATAACCTTATTAAAAGATGAATATCCGATAGCCCCCTGGATAATTCTTCTTTTTTCTAAGTCAGAATTAAATAAGTCCGGCCATCTATTTTGTACGATCATCCAAATGTGAGTAATGATTTTATAACACATTTCAATACAATTTGTTATTTCAGTGTTTTCTTTCCAATCTAAAGAAATTAGATGTTTTTTTGCCATTTGATTTAGCAGAACGCGAGTTGATTTAACAAAAGCATTTAAACTTATTATTTGAAGAGTATTTTTCGGATTGCCCTCAAACAAAATTTTATCAAACCAAATATTATTAGAATCTTCCCGGAAATTTAAAATCTGAGCCAGTTCAACAGCGACATATTCTGCTCTTGGCATAGTCAGGTCTCCGCTGGTGTTGTATTTATTCATCTTGTTTTTCAAAACAAGGGCAAGAGATGTGTCCACCTTTTTAGATGTTTTGTTAATTGTTATAAATGTATCAATTTCAGTATTTTCATCCACTTTGGCCAAAACAATAACGGGAATTTCATAATCTTTAATCTCAGTATATCTGACAGGCGATTCTAATTGTAGCATTTTAAAGGCTTTTACCCGGTGTTGTCCGTCAACAATTCTCAATTTGCTGTTTTCTGTATATTCTTTATCTGTGGAACAAATAATAGCTGTTGGCAGAAAAAAATCCTGCTTTAAGTAGTCTGCTATTTTGGAACAGTGTTTATTGTCAATTTGACGCTGATAACCGGTAAAGTTAATAGGGTTAAACACATTTACAGAAGTATTATTAACTAACCAGTCAACCGTTTTTTTTGTTTGAAGTAAATCAAGTTGTTTATTTTGAGAGATTTTATCCATTCTTTTTGCGGCCTCCAATCTTATCATCTAACATAGTTAAAATATTTTCTATGTAATCCATATCCGGCTCGTCACTGTCTCCAAATGCATCCGTTTCATCACGGCTTTCATCCTGCGCTCCATACTTTTCCAATAAATATTTTGAAAGAAATAGCATAAAAGTTTCAAACGTCGAAAGGTCATATATTAATTCGCAAATATAAAATAGACATTTTAAATTATAATCTAAAAATTCAGAAGTAATCAATACTTTTAATTGAACAGCTTTTTGATCCGGATTATTCCAATTGCCCTCTATTTTACTAAAGTCCGTCTCTAAAAGTGAAAATGCAACATATTTTTTTATATACTGAATATTATCAGAATCAGAAAATATTTGAAAATATCCGTTATAGTGTGCTGCCAGAATATCTGTTCCACATTTTTGGGCGACAATCTCCTTTGTTTTTTCATAAAATAGTGCATAAATTAAATGTTTTTCACTATTTTTCTTTTTAAACAATGTAACCAGTTGTTTGTCGGATGCTTGTAAAATATTAAATACCTCTTCTGTAATGGCTATTTTATTTGAAATATCAGCATCATAATTTTTGTTCTTGTAAATAGTTTTATGTTCAACTTCTCCCCATATATTGTGCATAATAGCCTTGATTTGGAGCTCAAAGCAATATTTTTCTTTGAAAATTCCAGATAATTTGTATATAGTATGACCATTTTTTTGAATCTTGTTTTCAGAAAAATTTAATGTAAAATTTGTAAAATTCTTTTGATCATAGTATTCTTTTAGAATATTATAAATTATTTCTTCATCCTGCCAAAAGAAACAATTTATCCGGAAACCCAGTAAATCAGGCAGACATTTTGATATCATTTGCTGATTTTCTTTTATATCTTTGGTAACATTCCATGTTTTTATGTAATCTTTTCTATAAAGTTTCTCTTTAAAACTATCTTTACTTTTGATTCTAGACTCGATATTTTCATATATTTTATGTTCCTCTGATAATCTCTTTTTCAAATGTGTAACAAACATTTTGAGATCTTCTTCAATAGAGATCCTTACTTGTTTTAATTCATCTGCGAAATCGGAATCATTGAATGCTTCTAACAAATAGGTTTCCCGTTCTTTCAATTCATTTGTATTGCACATATTCAACCCCCGTAATAAATATGCGATTTAATTCGGTTAATCACATATCAGTTTAAATTTTATTATATAATTATAGCGCAAAGTGACAATTTTTTCAAATTACTTTTTGGTATTGTGTTCCATATAATTTTTATTAGCAACAACTGTTCGCAGTTTCTTGAAATTAAAATAAAGCGGTAAGGTAAAAACTGCCCTACCGCTCATGTGTCCTTTGACTATTTATTTTCCTTTAACTTAAACTGCCCGACAAGCTCGTCCAGCGTTATCGCCTGTGCCGACAGCTCCTGACTGGTTGCGGAAGCCTCCTGCGCCGTTGCCGCATTGCTTTGGACTACTTCCGATATTTGATTGACGCCCTTTTCAGCCTGCCGCATGGATTCTGTCTGATTCTCCACCATTACCTTTAAATCTCTGGAGAAATCGGCAATCTGCTTAATTCCTTCTACGACCATTTCAATAGATTCCGCAGCCCGCTCTGCCGCCCGGTTTCCGTCCGTTACCTCCTTAATGGAGCTTTCAATTAACTGCCTGGTATCCACAGCAGCCTTTGCGCTCTGGTCCGCCAGTTCCCGGATCTGGTCTGCGACCACCACAAAACCGCGCCCTGATTCCCCGGCTCTTGCCGCCTCGATAGAAGCGTTTAAAGATAAGAGATTTGTCTGTGCCGCAATGGATTCTATCTTCGATATAATATCGCCGATTCTGGAAGAAGTTTCGTCGATCCGTTTCATGGCCGCCATCATATTATGCATTTCTTCCCGGCTGTTGTCTGCGGTATCCGCGTACTGCTGAGCCTTTACATAAGAATCTTCCGCGCTGTCCGCCGTGTTTTCCATAGTCATCGTAATATCGCTGATTGTCGCATGAAGTTCTTCCACTGCGCCGGCCTGTTCCGTCGCTCCTTCCGCAAGCGTCTGGGACGCGTCCGCCAAATTTGTGGAGCCGGATTGCACCTGTTCGGAAGCCTCGCCGATCGAACGCAGGGTTTCCGTCATTTGGTCTCTTAACCCGCGCATAGATTGATACATCTTTTGGAAATCGCCCGTATACTTATCGGAGATTTTGGACCGGACCGTATAATTGCCCCCGGCCATTTCTCCGAGAATCTCTTCCATATCATAAATAATCGCGCTTAGATTATCCGCCATATGTACGGCATATCTGCCCATATCTTCCACTTCGTCTCCGGTATTAATTTCAGGGAAAGGCGACGAGAGGTCTCCTGTGGCAAAAGATTCCAGCCGTCCGCCTAATTCTTTCAGCGGGGCTGCGATTTTCTTTGCAATATGCCTTCCAAACCGCATGGAAATAAATACGGAAATTATAATGACCGCTATGATTACGCCTGCAAGAATCAAACATAAAACGGTAAGGAAAGAAGAGAGAGCGCTGCCCTCGTCTACCTTTACATCCAAAAGTCCTTCCAGCTTATCATATATACTGCTGTAAGCCGCTGCCAGTTCATTTAATGCCAGTTCCTGCGCCTGTTTGCACAGTTCCCGGTCTGTGGTCGCCCCTAACTCCATGATTTGAGCGTCCAGTTTCCAGTAATTTTCCAGCTCCGCTTCAATAGCGTCATAGTTTGCCCGTCCGTCTTCCGATACGATTGTATCCTCCACTTTCAGGAAACACTCTTTAAATACCGCAATTTTTTCATTATGCTGCTCTACCACGGCGGCGATAACATCTTCGTCGTCATATCCGATCGCCGCCCGAAGCGACGACCGCACATCGGCGAATTCAAACATGGCGCGCCCGATGTCCCCCTGGGCAAAACCAAAGTTTTTCAGTGCGTAAGAATACCTGTTGGAGATAACAATTATTGCTATCAAACCAACATACGCCGCAACAGCGGCAATTGATGATACGGTAAAAAATGATCTGGTCAGTTTCTTTTCAATATTTTTCTGAGAAATATTTTTCTTTATCAACATGAACAGAACCCCTCCTTCCTCCTGTTAAAAATATTTTTAACGTATCTATAATAATATTAACATTAATTTCATTATAACCCTTTATTTGCCATCAGCGCAATGCTATATTTCCGGTTGTCGGCTAATTTTGCCCATTTATCCAAAACCAGATGAAACGACGCGGGTTTGCTTCCGGAAAAGCAGGGTAATAAATCAGCGATAAAGTAATTAAGCAAAGCAAATAACTTGTGGTTCCGCCTGAATCGTGTTAAGATGAATATATAGACGGGGGAGGGGCCTTTTATGAAAAGAAAGAAATCTTTACAGGAGATTGCGTATGTCCTGCTTCTTATGGCAGCCATTGTCATTCTGTTTTTCTGGTATACAAAAGAAAACAGCAAACGGATGGAGGAGCGGAATAAAAATTACGCGTCCGATTCCGCACGGCTTAAGGCGGCGCAGGTCGATGAAGAGCTGAGCAACGCGCTGGATCTCATCAGTACGCATGCATATTTTATAGAAGGAACCCTGACGGAGCCGGTTATTTCAGCCGGACTGCTAAAAGAAATGGAACAAAAAACACGGTTTGACGCATTAATGTTCACGGATATCAGCGGTATGGATCATGCTTCTGACGGACGGACTGCCGATGTGACAAGCCGTGACTTTTATACGCAGGGAATTCGGGGGAAAAGTAACATTTCCATTATTTTTGATCCTCGTTTTTACGATGAAACCATGACCTGCTTTTACACGCCGGTTTATTATGAGAACGAAATTATAGGCGTGCTGCGGGGCGCATATCTGGCGGAAGAATACTTGAAAAATATGCTTTCCACCACTTATTTCGGCGAAACGGCCGATGTGTTTTTGTGTACGCCTGAGGGCAGGGCCATTGCCAGTTCCAACGGCGTTGCGTACGAGAAAAATCTGCTGCAGGAATTGACGGAATCCGGCGTGATCGATCAAGATACGGCGGCCGCTGCCGGAAGCGTATTTGAAAAAGGCGGAGAAGGAGCTTTTGTCTGCGGTTCCGGCAGCCAGACAGACAATATCTGTGTAATATGCCTGAAGGACAACGATTATGTGCTGGTACAGACTTTTCCCAAAACCATTACGCAGCGCATGATCATAGATGAAAATATGATAGGCGTCAGGCTGGAGGTTATGGTAATTGCATTGTTTGTCATTTACATAATTACTCTGCTTGTCAGGGCTGGCCGGAACCAAAAGGCGCTGGAGCGTGAAAATTGGGAAATGGGATGCATTATCGACGGTGTCAACACCCTGTTTCCGCGTTTTAGCCTGATTGATTTTGAAACGGATACCTATCAGTATCTGGCCGGAACCAAGCCGGAAGACGAGACCATGGAGGTTCAAGGCAGCTATGAAGATCTGGCGGCTTATTTATGCTCCCTTTTAACGGATGAAGACGAACGCCGGGAGCTGGCGCGCCGGATCAGCAAAGATTCGGTGCGGGAAGCGCTTGACGGACACGATGATATGCGTCTTGAGTGTCATGTATACAGGCATGGCCGTTCCCAATGGGATCATATGAATATCGTATGCCTGGAAAGAAAAGACGGCAGAGCGAGTAAAGTCCTGCTTACCCGCCAGAATATTACGGAAACGAAAGAGAAGGAACTGCAGATCCAGGCGGAAATGTCCCTTGCCAACCGGAAAGAAAGGCAATACCGCATTGCAGTTACCGCTAATTCCTTCTGTACCTTCGAATTTAACCTGACAAAAGATCTGATCGAACAGGATATCGTGCGTGTGATCGACGGAAGACAGATTTCCCTGCTGGAAAAATCGGGCCTGAAAGCTCCCTGCAAAGCTTCCGAGTGTTTTGAACAATGGAAACAGTTTGTTTTGGAAGAATCCCTGCATGAGTTTGCCGCTACCGTAAATACAAAATACCTCAAAAAGCGCTTTGACCAGGGAGATGCGGAAGTTAATCTTGATTATTGGGAGCAGGGTTTTGCAGGAGAACCGATTTGTGTCCGCCAGTCCTTCATTATGACACAGGACTATGATACAAACGACATTATAGTTTTGGTGGTGTCAAAGGAAATTACCGACCAGGTGCGCAAGCAGCGCGAACAGACGCAGGCCTTACAGGACGCTTTGATGCAGGCGCAGCATGCAAACCGGGCTAAAACTACGTTCCTTTCCAACATGTCCCATGATATCCGTACGCCCATGAATGCAATTATAGGATTTGCAACGATTGCGGCCAGTCATATTGATAATAAAGAACAGGTTCAGGACTGCCTGCGGAAAGTCCTTTCCTCCAGCAATCACCTGCTCAGCCTGATCAACGATATCCTTGACATGAGCAGAATAGAAAGCGGAAAGATACAGATTAAAGAGCAGGAATGTAACATATCCGAGCTCATGCATAATCTGGTAAACATTATTCAGCCCCAGGTAAAAGCCAAGCAGCTTGATTTGTTCATCGATACTTTTGAAGTTACCAATGAAGACGTCATGGCGGATTCCCTGAAAATGAACCAGGTGTTTATCAATCTCTTAAGCAACGCCGTAAAGTATACGCCTGCCGGCGGGATGATATCCTTCCGCATTATTCAGAAAGCAACCTTCCGCCACGGATACGGCGATTATATTTTTGTCGTGAAGGATAACGGCGTAGGCATGTCAGAGGAATTTGTAGAACACATATTTGAACCTTTTGAACGCGAGTTGAGCGCAACCCAGTCCGGTATTCAGGGTACGGGCCTCGGCATGGCGATTACCAAAAATATTGTAGAAATGATGAACGGAACGATCCGCGTCGAGAGCAAAGTCGGACAGGGAAGCACGTTTACGGTGGAGCTTACGCTGAAGCTGCAGGATATAGAAAAAAATGCGGAGCAGATTAAGGAACTGGAAAACCTTCGGGCATTGGTTGTGGACGACGACCTGAACGTCTGTAGCAGCGTAAGCAAAATGCTTAAACAAATCGGTATGCGCGCCGAGTGGACGACTTCCGGCAGAGAAGCCGCATACCGCGCGGAGATTGCCTGTGAAGAAAAGGATGCTTACCACACATACATAATCGACTGGCAAATGCCTGAGATGAGCGGTTTGGAAACCGCCAAGAAAATCCGGAGCGTAGTAGGAAAGGATGTGCCCATAATTATCCTGACGGCGTATGACTGGACTGATATCGAGGAAGAGGCCAGAGCGGCGGGAGTTACCGCCTTCTGTGCAAAACCGCTCTTTATGTCGGATCTGAAGGCCGCTTTGCTGGCCGCCAACAATCTGGCCGAGCGGAAAGAGGAAGCGGCAGCCTGGACCCTGGCTGACTTTAGCGGAAAGCGTGTCCTGCTTGTGGAAGATATTGAATTAAACAGAGAAATTGCGGAAGTCATTTTGACCGAAGCAGGTTTCCTTGTGGAATCGGCGCCGGACGGAACAGATGCCGTATCCATGATGGAAAAAGCTCCGGAAAATTACTACGATGCAGTTTTAATGGATGTGCAGATGCCAATTATGAACGGTTATGAGGCGACCCGTACCATTCGGAACATGCCAAGAAAAGACGTTAAAGATTTACCGATTATTGCCATGACGGCCAACGCTCTGGAGGAAGATAAAGAAGCGGCTCTTAAAAACGGAATGAACGCACACATTGCAAAACCGCTGAATATGGATATATTTATGTCGGTGCTTAAAAAGTTTATCCGTTAACGGCGCTTCTTGTCAAAAAGGCAAGAGAATATTTTGAGTGAAAGGCAGACGCTGAAAATAAGTGTCTGCCTGTTTTATGCATTTCTTTTTAGATAAATATCTAAATAGATATTGACTTTTTTGCGGGATGAGCTATAATAAAATCAATCTAATTAGATAAATATCAAAACAAATAGGAGGTAATCCGTTCATGAAAGAGAACATATTGAAATTCCGGACATATTTACAAGACGCAATGACCCGCTGCGGGCAGCAGATCGAAGCATTGAATAACGACTTTAAAAAAGACGAGGCCGATATGGTCAAGATCCGGAAGAATGTTTACGATATTTTTCTGAAAGTCTTTAACGTGGCCGTTAAAACAGCGGAAAATAAAGAGAATGAGAGCGCTGAGATAAAAATGTTTTTTGAGGAAAAGCTTCATACGATTCCGGAAAACTGGAGACATTCACTGGAAATGGCAAAAGCCCATGAAGATGCCCGCAAAGTTCTGGAAGAAGAAGTAAAGCTGAAAGCGGTTGCGGACATAGAAAAGATTTATGACGAAATATGGAAGCAGCGGCTTTAATCAGTTTAAAGGAACGAGAGAGGTGACAAATTATGACAGAAATAGAAGCGATAAAACTTTTTAAGTGTCTGGCGGACAAATCAAGAATGCAGATACTGAAATCCCTGATTCAGGAGGATATGTACGTAGAACGGCTGGCTGAACGCTTAAACCTGACGCCCGCCACCATATCGTTTCATCTGAAAAAATTAGAAGACGCGGGAGCCGTAACTTCGCATAAGGATCAATATTATACCGTATATGCCATCAAGAAAGAATTGTTTATGGAAAAAATCCTGGACATAATCAGCGAGGAATCCCCAGAGGCAGGGAAACAGGCCGTCCGTGAGGAACAATACCGGAGAAAAGTAATCAACAGCTTTATGGAATACGGCAGACTCAAAGCCATTCCCATGCAGAGAAAAAAAGAACGCATTATTCTGGAGGAAATAGCAAAGGACATACAGGAAGGAATAACTTATTCCGAAAAAGAAATCACAGACATTATTACAAAATACCATGAAGATTACTGTACCATCCGGCGAGATATGATTTCCGAAAGAATTCTGGAAAGACAGGGTTCCACATACCGTAAATGTCCGCCGGCCGGCCTGTAAAAAGGATTTTCCGCATTGCAGGGGGAAAGCAACAGCATATCCAACTAAGAGTTACTATGTAAAGGGAGATTTCTACTAGTTAATATATATGACTGCGGCTCATATGTGGTGAATTAAAAAGCAGTTATAGGAAAAGAGCAAAAAACCTTATAACCCCTACAAATGCTTGTTGTTTCTTTTTTACCGCACTATTTGAATGTTTTATAAAATTAAGCTATCAGCTTCCGCAGAGTAAAGGGCGTGTTCTTTCAGCGTATCAGCACTGCACCATAACAAACGAAAAACGAATTACCATATCCACCTTATTTTTTCGGAACGGGAACTGTTGCCCGAACCCATAGAAAAAACCGCCACAC
>ERZ779637.403-NODE-403-length-29426-cov-6.596881_pt1 | contig 29426 bp, 29 predicted proteins | sample MGYA00514196_ERZ779637 | MGnify/ENA primary metagenome ERZ779637 (study PRJEB29562, sample SAMEA4376700) | mouse gut metagenome | isolation source: Cecum | study: EMG produced TPA metagenomics assembly of the A DSS colitis mouse model was used to assess the...
GGAGCATGAAATGCGGAGCAATCCGTGGTATCATAGGGGGCAAAATACCTTTTGAGACTTTTGGTTTTGTAATCAGAAAGATAAGGCAACAAGTGTCAAGGTATTTTTGCAGGCTTTTAGTTTTGAGGTGTTTATGGAGAATAAGCAAAATATTCCAATTTTGGAGGTCAATAATCTGTCTGTTTCATTTCAAATGTATGACAATATATTTAAACAAAAAATATTACAAGCTATTTCGGAATTAAACATAAAAGTATATGCTGGGGAGATTTTAGCGATTGCTGGCTCGTCCGGTTCAGGAAAAAGTTTGCTGGCATCAGCAATTTTGGGAATTTTGCCAGAAAATGCTGCGGTGGTTGGAGAACTGCTCTATAATGGTCAAGTATTGACACCTAAATTACAGAAGCAGTTAAGAGGAACGGAGATTGCATTAGTGCCACAGTTAGTAGATTTTTTGGACCCGCTAATGCGAACAGGAGTACAGGTAGATGGACATAAAAAACCATATCCTACACAAAGGCGACGTGGAATTTTTCGACGGTTTGGATTGCCAGAAGATACAGAAAAACACTATCCATTTCAACTTTCTGGCGGCATGGCGCGGCGTGTTTTGGTCTCTACGGCACTGATAACAGATGCGCGGCTTATTATTGCAGATGAGCCAACACCGAGCATGAGTTTGGGACAGGCGCTAGAGGCGCTAAAGATGTTTCGCGAGATGGCAAATGATGGAAAAGCGATAGTTTTAATTACACATGACATTGACCTTGCGTTTGCTTTTGCAGATAGAATTGCAGTCTTTTACGCTGGAACTACAGTTGAAACTGCTAGCGCGCAGGATTTTCAGACAGGGCCAAAAGCGTTGCGCCACCCGTACAGTAAGGCGCTTTGGCATGCATTACCACAAAATGATTTTGCGCCGATTGCTGGTTTTCAACCTTATGCTGGAAATCTGCCAAAGGGGTGTCTGTTTGCACCAAGATGTAGTTGTAGTACCCAAAAGTGTACACAGGAAGTTCCGCCTATGCAATCGCTGCGCGGCGGGGAAGTGCGATGTTTTTATGCGGAGTAAGCGGGAAAATAGAATTGTTAAAAAATAAGTGAGGTTACAAAAATGTATCTCGAGGCAAAAAACATTTGTTTTCGCTATGGAAAACATCAGCCATGGATATTTCAAAATTTAAACTTTTGTGTAGAAAAAGGAACATGTATTGGTTTATCTGCGCCAAGTGGGGCAGGAAAGTCTACACTAGCAATGCTGCTTGCAGGATATCAAACACCTGTGGCGGGTGAGATTTTGCTAAATGGGAAGCCACTTCCAAAGAAGGGTATCTGTCCAGTACAATTGATTTATCAGCACCCAGAACAGGCAATTAATCCGCGTTGGCGATTGCGTAAAGTGCTTGAGGAGAGCGGGCAAATTTCGCAAGAATTACTTGCATCACTTGGGATTGAAAAAGCGTGGTTAGAACGTTTTCCAAGAGAACTTTCTGGTGGAGAATTGCAACGCTTTTGTGTTGCGCGTGCATTGATGAGTGGTGCATCCTTTTTAATCTGTGATGAGATAAGCACCATGTTAGATGTTATCACGCAGGCGCAGATTTGGCGTGTAGTCTGCGACGAGGCAAAAAAACACAACATGGGAATCGTGGTTATTACACATAACTTTCAGTTAGCAAAAAGGCTGTGTAGTCAAATTTTTGATTTGCAAGGGGATAAAGGAATACCTGTAATGATTTGAGAAAATTATTTGTCGTAGTATGTAATTTGCATTTTTCTTGTAGTGTTATTTAAATCCGAAATGATTCTGTGACAAAATAAAAATCATAGGTTTTTGTTACAATGATATATTTGGTAACACAAAAGGAGAAAATATGTTTTATTATATCCGCAAAGAATGGAAAAATAATTTAATCTCAATTATTCTGACAATTATATGTACTGCTCTGCAAATAGGAACCAATTTGTTAGCGATACAGCAACTTCAAAGTATTATTGAGTGGAATTTTGAGAAGTTTTTGGCTTTTTATCATACTCGGACTGGTGTGTTGGGTGCTTAGTTTCTTGATTGCAGGAATTGAAAATTATTTTGAATTTCGAGCAATAAGAGGTATGAATAATGCAGTGCGCAGAGATATCGCTGCCACAATGGCGCGCAAAGATTACAAAGAATTGCACAATCTGGATATGGGGGCATATATATCCCAGTTTTCCAATAATATTGAAAGAATTGAGAGTCTTGCATGGAATCCCTTCTTTGCAGGTGTTGATTATATAAGTAAAATTATTTTGAGTGTTATTGCAATTGCTTCTATTCATTGGTCTCTACTAATTGTTGCTGGTATTAATACGCTGTTTATGGTTTTAGCACCTAAAATATTTAATAGAAAAATAGTATCCCTTGCCAACACTTGCGCTGTAGAACAGGCAGCAGGTATGAGCAGCGTTAAAGATGTGTTGGAAGGTTTTGATGTGTTGAGTTTATTTGGCAAAAAGGAACAATTTATTAACGGTATCAGAACAGGGAGCGATGCGATTGAAAAACCCAAATTTAGATTGAACTATATAAGAAGCTTCTCCGCTTGTGGCATTCAATGTGTAAATATATCCTGTCAATTACTGGTGCATGTATGGGCGGGGCTACTTGTACTTGGTGAAAATATTATTCCTGGTGCGATGACAGGGACAAATAGTATTATTGGAAAGTTGAGCAATGCCCTTGGAAATCTTGCCACATGCAAATTATCTATTGTTGCATCGAAACCTTATTTTGAAAATATAACAGAACATAGTTATCAACAATTAGTATGCAATACTGCTATTGATTCTCAAGTGGATTTCATTTTGCCTATTAAAATGACAAATGTCTCATTTCACTATGGAGAAAAACAAGTGCTGCACAATGTATCATTGGATGCGCAGAAAGGCGACAAGTATGCCCTGATTGGTCCATCTGGATGTGGCAAGTCAACACTGCTTAAAATTCTTCTTGGATGGCTTCCAGATTATAGTGGAACTATCTTATTTGGCAGTAAGGACGCAAAAGAATTAAATATAGAACAAATACAACAGCAAATTAGTTATATTGAACAGGATGTGTATCTTTTTAATACTACAATTCGAGACAACATCACTCTTGGAGATGACTTCACAGATGCACAGCTTGCCGAAGCAGTCAAAAACAGTGCACTTTCTGTTGATTTAGAGTATATGTCTGAAGGGCTAGATACGATGGTTGGCGAAAATGGTAGTTCTCTCTCAGGAGGTCAGAAACAGCGTGTTGCTATAGCAAGAGCTCTAATTCATGGGTGCCAGCTTCTTCTAGTAGATGAAGAAACCAGCGCTTTAGACCAGACGAATGCCGATATTGTGGAGGAACACTTACTTGCCAATCCTGACCTTACAGCTTGTTTATCCAAATCTGTTAGTTCTCTTTCTATATCACAGAAACGTGCAATTTCTTCTTGTAGTATAAGGATTTGATATTCTCTTTCAATATCTTCTGCACTGTTTTCATAAATATTACTCTGAAAAGCAAAGTAGTATCTGCTGTCTGATACGCCAAGTCTTTGCAAAAGTGCATCTGCTGTAGAACGTGATGGTGGTTGTTTGCCATTTTCGATTCTGGAAATTGTAAAAGCTTCGCAGATGCCTTCACACAGTTCTTCCTGTGTCAACCCCATTTCAATTCGTTTTCTTCTAACTACTTCACCTACTAAAAGTTCTTGCATAGTGTTTCCTTATGGACCGTTTTTAGCGTTAATAATAAAAGAGGAGAATTTTGAAGATTGTCAGAATTTCCATTTTTGTTATACTGACTGCATTTCCTCTTGTTCTTGCAATTTCAATATAGTTTCTCTTGACAGTCTAGAATATTTCATAATTTTCTCTATTGGCTCATTATCTTTTATCATTTCTCTGGCTGTATCCATTCTTTCATCCTGTTGTGTCTCCTGTACAGCTTCTTGTACAGCTTCCTGTACAGCTTCTTGTACAGCTTCTTGTACTTCGCTTCTAACATAGGAACGCATAATTTCTTCTTCATCATATAATGTCATCATAATATCCACTACCTCTCTTTCCCTGTTTTCCAAATACTCTTTCAACACATTTTTATTCTTACAGATACGAATTGTTTCTAAAATAGCCTCTCTGGTTCTTCCATGTAAAGCCATCTGTTCATTACATACTTTTGTGAATGTTACATACTGATTGATAATATTGCCTTTTTTACCATCATATATCATTTTTACCTTTACTTCAATACAGCATTTCTTGCCACCAAAAAATTCCTTTGACAGTGAAATCTGAGATGGTTTTGCTGTTCTTTCACCTGTATATATAACATACAGTTCTGGGACTGGCATATTCACACTTTTACTTTTGTATAAGTTCTGATTGGTACGCTCAAAGTAATCAATCCATGACTGCACCAGATACATTAATACTCTGATTATAATATTCATTGTCCATGTTGACTGGCATTCAACCATTATTATATATTTATTACCAACAGCAAACCCCAGATCGTTATAGATGCTGTCTGTCAAAATATTTTTAATAGTAATATTCGACAAATCATTTTCTGTTACACCTATATCTTCTGGATGGAGTGCCTTATAAAGCTGAAGCAAATATTTTTTATCCTGAAATAAATTTGTAAAAACACTGTCCTTTATTGTACGTTTCATTATTTTATCTTTTAAAATTTTATCCTTATTTTCTGTCAATAGTTTCATTTCCTTTCAGATTTAAATTGTTTTTTATCATCATATTATTTCGATACTACTGTATTGATTTGCTGTGGAGATAGATGCTATATCAAGAACTGTGGTTTGTTCTAATGAAAAATGAAATTTAGAATGCCCTTTCTTGTATGATGTCTGTTTTTAGCATACCTTAAAAACTGCTTTCTCAGCTTGTTTTCTATGTATTAATGATACTATGGCTACAAAACTTCTTTGCCTGTTTATAGAAAAGGCAGAGACTTAAGTAGTCCCTGCCATCTGTTAACTCGCTCACTTAAGGGCTGTGTATTACCTACTGTATTTAGTATACACTATTTCTGATTAATTACGACTTAATTTTATAAAATAGTACAAGCGTAGAATTTTTAGTAGATCATCTGTTAAAATGAAAATGAAAATTCCTTATTGTTACATGAAATAGATGGTTTAAATTTTTAGGGATTGGCTTTTTGCCTGTCTCTTGCTTTTTCTCTCTTTCGACTGTGTTCTATAATAGCTGCAACCTGTTATTTATGTAGTTTCGAAACGGCTTCTCTGCCATAAAAAGTAATGGCTTTTGAGATATTGATTTGGAATGTGTAATTGGAATAATCTTGCAATTTAAAGATAGTGGCGTTATTATATTTGTAAAGATAAGTAAATAGAAATTGTACCGCTTTGCGGCTGTGGCTGGCGCGATATTCACGGCAAATTTCATTGACTGTGAGTATAATACTTGTGGATATAATATTTTAGCAGAGGGACTAAGACAGATAGCATAAAATACAAATAGAGCAGGGACTGCCCGAATTAACATCTGTAGAAATAATAGGCAAGTCGGGTATATCCGGCTTTGAGGTCGATGAAGTAGGAAGCCCAGTGGCTTTAGATAATGGGTAGTTCACTAGTGTTTCATTAAAAAGTAGAGGAAATTGAATGAAACGAGGAAAATTAAGACATATTGTAGTGGATGGGAAGGCATTTTTGTGGAATTATTTTTATGACGATATGGAAGTAGAGGAAATTGAATGAAACGAGGAAAATTAAGACATATTGTAGTGGATGGGAAGGCATTTCGATGGAATTATTTTTATAATGATATGGATTTTGTAAATTATCCTTATTCTTACTATTTGTTTGTGCCAGAAGAAAACCAGCGGTTAAAAGTCAGGGTATATTTTACCAAGTATGAGCCACAAATGAATTTAGATGTTTATACTTATGAAGGGACAGTTTGCCAATACCAAGGAGAACAGACTGTCATGAATCTATGTAGACCTTTTTTTGCAGCGCAGGTGATAAGGTATGTTTTTGAAAATTGCTGCGAGGAAACAGATACTGGCGAATTAGAAATTAGAGATGGAGAAGCGATTTTGGAAAGTTTGGGATATTCGGATTTTTATGAAGATATTTGGGTAAAAGGTTTGGATAATAGGATACAGTTTATCTAGGACTTTGCACTATGCTGCAAATTAGGGTTTATCAAGCCACGTAAGAACACATGGAGGTTGAAGTGTAAGTGCATCAAGCCATCGTGAAACGATTGTGCATGGCTTGATGCCTGTAACAGGAAGCTGAAGACTGAACTGTTACGGATAATAGAATTATAATTTTGCGTTTTTCATTTCTATTTGAGCCGTCAAAAGGCGGCATGGGGGATTATTATGATACAACTTATAAAAGGAGATATTACGAAAATAGATAATGTGGATGCGATTGTCAACGCAGCAAATAGCAGTTTACTTGGCGGTGGAGGTGTTGATGGGGCGATACATAGAGCAGCAGGACCCGAATTATTGTTTGAGTGTCGTTTGCTTGGCGGTTGTAAGACAGGACAGGCAAAGATAACAAAGGCATATCGACTTTCTTGTCAATATATTATTCACACGGTTGGACCTGTATGGAATGGAGGAAGCCATAATGAGGATGAACTGCTTGCCAATTGCTATCGCAATTCGCTTCAATTGGCAGCAGAACATAAGATTAGAAAGATTGCATTTCCTTCTATATCGACAGGAATTTATGCATTTCCAGTGGAACGAGCAGCAAAGATTGCAGTAAGAACTGTTCAACAATATTTAAAGGAGAATCCAGATATGTTTGATATTGTTTTGTGGGTGTTGTTTGATGATAGAACCGAGGCTGCTTATCGGGAGACAATAGAGACATTGAAAAGAGAAGTGTGATAAGATGAAAATTGATAGACAAAGAGCGTTAAATGCATTTCAGGAATACACAGCATATTATGACAAGTCGGATGAAAAGATAAAATTGAAGATTAACCACTCTTATAGAGTGTGTGGACTTTGCCAACAGATTGCAGTACAGTCAGGGTTTGATGAAAACGAAGTAGAACTAGCGTGGTTGATGGGACTATTACATGACATCGGACGCTTTGAACAGCTAAGAAGGTATGGTACATTTATCGATGCACAATCCATAGACCACGCGGAACTTGGCGCTGATATTTTATTTAAAGAGGGGAAAATTAGGGATTATATTGAGGATGACGCAGAGAATGAACTGCTTGAAAAGACAGTGCGATGTCACAATGCATATTGTGTGCCTACGCAGTATACAACACGAGAGAAAAAATTTGCGGATTTGCTGCGCGATGCGGATAAAATTGATATTTTGAAGGTTAATATTATTGTTCCATTTGAGGAAATTTACAATGTGACTACTTATGACTTAAAGCACTGTAAAGTGACAGAGGAAGTGATGCAGGCGTTTTTTGAAGAACATGCAGTACTTCGGAACTTGAAAAAAACACCTGTTGATTATTTGGTCGGGCATATTTCACTTGTGTATGAATTGGTTTATCCGATTAGCCGTAAGCTTGTGTATAAGCAGGGATATCTGGACAAACTGATGAATTTTCAATCAGAGCTTTCAGAAACAAATGCGCAGTTTGCGAAAATTCAGGAGAAAATGACAACATATATGGAGTTAGCGTGAAATTAAAATTTCACACCTCCTGATTTGTATGCCGCAAAAGCGGGCAGATGGGAGTTAGCGTGAAATTAAAATTTCACACCTCCTGATTTGTATGCCCGCAAAAGCGGGCAGATGGGAGTTAGTATGTAAAATTTAATCCTGCTAAGCCAGTAAAAGATACTGCCAAGAAAGGATTAAGTTTCACACAAGAAAAATACAAAAATCAGCGTTTGTGGCAGGCAGAATTATTTAAGATAATTCTGCCAACTTTTTCATACAAATCCAATAATTTTTCTGACGTTTAGACGCTGTATTTTGAATATGTTGTTCAATGATAATTTTTTCTGCCATCCAGTCGGTTTTGACAGATCCAAGCATCAGACATTGTTTGGCTTCTTGGATTTTTTCTGTTGAAAGTCCTGCATCGTACATCTGTTTGATAAGTGCTGCTGCCTTTTTATCATAGAGAACATTCAAAAAAGCGTTGTTTTCTGGCTGGTAGCTCAGTTCAAAAATACGAGCTGGTCCTGAATCTGGGAGAAAACAGAAGTCTTCTGAGGAGTCTGTAACATGCAGGTAATATAAAAGTGCCTGTTCTTTTCCTTCTTTTTTCCGAATAATTCGTCCAAGGCGCTGAATCCTCTGACGCTGGACAGATGTTCCAGATAAGATAATGCCAACTGCTGCGTCTGGAATGTCAACGCCTTCATCAATGGCTTTACATGCAATTAAAATACGGATATCGCCCAGACAGAATCGTTCTAAGGCGTTTTTATTTGCCTGTGGTCCCATTTTTGAATGGTAGCGTCCTATTTTTCCAGGATATTGATTTTCTAGGAGTTTATACAATGTTTCGGCTTGCAGAATGCGCTCGCTAAAGATTAGAATTTTTTGCTGGATACCTAGAAGTCTAATTAAATCCTGTGCGCAGTCAAGGCGCTGTGAAGCCATACAGACAAGTCCTTTTCTAAGGAAGGTTAGGCTCATATATTGACGAGCGATATTGGCAAGTTGTTTATCTTTGCCACTAGAAAGAATGCGAAGAAATTCAAAACATTCTTTCTGGTCAAGCGACCTAAGAGATGGACAGTGGGAAAGTAATTGGGCGTTTAGGATTAACATGCGTTCAGTCAGTTCTTCATATGCGGCGGATTCTTCTGGCTGGAAGGAAAGTCCAATATGAAAAATATCGTAAGGGCAGATAGTGTGGCGCGCGGTTGCTGCTGTTATTCCGTAGGTGTAAATTTTGCGACCAAGTGCTGCTGCAAGTTGTCGCCCCGCATGACCAGAAGGTAAGGTGGCAGATAGTCCAAGTGAGAAAAAATGGTCTCGGTAGGATTGCATATGTGGTATAAATTCAAAAATAAGTTGATTTTGTTCGCTGATATAATGATGACATTCGTCTGCAATAAGTAGAACTGCTTTTCCGCCGCGCAATTCTGATAAAATTTGACGTGCAAGTTCATAGCGTGCAGAGTTGATGATATAGATTGTATACTGACAATCTACGAGTGGTTTGTGACCACCTCCGCGCAGACCGATAAAATTTTTGGGGGGATCACCATAATAAGCTTTTATAGCGTGATACCACTGATACATAAGAGTTCGCGTTGGGACGACAATCTTGGTGCGCAGATCCAGATTGAGTGTTTTGGCTAGACGATCCGCGGCGTTCAATGCTAGAAATGTTTTTCCAGATCCAGTTACAGCTTGTACCATTCCGTGGCTATTGTTGGCAAACCAGCGTTTTAGACAGTCTTCCTGCCACGAATATAATTTTTTTTCCATAGTTGTGTTCCTTTGTAATTTTTGAACAGTTCCTAACAATCATATAAAAAGTTAAATTTTATTATATCAAAATTTGTCCTTATTTCAAACAAAATATTGAAAATTGATATTGTATCAGATATACTTTGTATAGTTCCTAACATAAATAGGAAACAAAATATATAGATAAGGAGAAAAAATGAATTACGAAAATTTTTATCAAGATCTACAGCCACAGGAGAAAAATGTTAAAGATGGCTTGGCTTCATTGCAAAAGTTGTTTAAGGTTATTGTGCGTGAGATTGATGGAGGAGATATCAAGAGTCTTATTAGAGATTTAGAGGCGATGGCCCAGACAACTTCTATTGTATCAGAATCCATTAATGCCATGAAGGCAGCAGCAGATGGTTTTGATGCAAAAACGTATTTTGAGAGTGGAGAATTTGCAGAACAGATGCTTGTAGCGTGCGCAGAAAAAGGTGTAGATGTCCGTGGGGAAACACCAGTTTACGAAATGTTTCCGTATCGTGTGAAATTGGATATTGAGAATCAGGATTTGTACTTGGACCGCAAAAAAGTGCAGTGTATGCGGCCGAATAGTTTTGTGGATACAGTAAAAAACAGTCAAGAGAAATTAAACAAGGCGTCTTTTAATGCGTTGGCGTTTGCAAGTGAACTGTCTGATATCTATGACCTTGCAGTTTTAAAATTAAAAAAACAGTTGGATGCAGATATTTATCTGACAAATCTCTATAAGTTTTTGGCACCTATGAGTCGCTTTCGGAAGGATTATGACCAGCAAAATTTTGCCTTTGACTTGGCGCGGCTTTACATTTCGGGGATAGAGCAAACAAAGACTGGCAGAAAATTTCAGTTTGGACCGAGCAGAGAAGTTGGAAAGGGAATCCGTATTCTCGATCAGACAGGAAAGGAACAATTTCTTGCGACGATACGTTTTTTTAGATAGACAGTGAGGAGGGCAAATTATGACAGGCGAGCTTAATGCGCTTTCAGCTTTAGATGAAGTGTCCAGTGTTTTGGAATTGACTGAGGAAGATTTTACACCAATGTCCAAATGTGGCATTGAATTTTTAAGCGATTTTTGGCAGGAGAAATATCTTCAGGAATATATAAAAAATGGCGGTAGCAAGATTAAGTTTGTGACGGGGCGTCAGGGCAGTGGAAAAACGTATTTTTTACAATTGATGACAATGATTGCCAAGACAGAAAATTACAAGACAGCACAGTTTTCGGCAAAAGAAATTTGGTTGCATGATTTCAAGGATATTTATGTGGAAATTCTTGAACAGTGTGATATTATGGACTGTTTGGAGGCGGTCAGCCACTATTTAATTCAAGAGATGGGATTTTCTTATCAAGATATTCCAGAAGGAATGCGATTTATTGATTATTTATCCCAGAATGGTTCAGGAGATGCAATTACTAAGAGGGAAATTCGCACATTACTTCGTAATATTTTTTTGGATAATCCTTTGATGGACAATAATTTTGCCCTTGCATGTAGTATGCTTACAGGAAGCATTTTGGGATATCCTGTTTTGGAGGAACAAAATAAAGAGTTGTTGCTTTCGTGGTTAAAGGGAGATCGTTCGATTAAACTTTCGCAGCTTCGGGCACTGGACTTTTATCCGAGTCGCATCACAAAATATAATGCGAGACATATGCTGCGTTCTTTGGCGGAGCTGATTCGTATGGGTGGATATTCTGGCTTGTTTGTCACTGTGGATGACATGGAGATTCTCACCAGCCGCTCTAGTCTGGAGTTAGTGCACTATACAAAAGTGAAACGAGAGGATACTTATGAAAGTATTCGACAGTTAATTGACGACATTGACAGTATGCATCACATTATGTTTGTGTATGCCTTTGATCGGGAACTATTCGACAATGAAAATGCTGGCGTGAAATCTTATCAGGCATTATGGATGCGCATTCAGAATGAGATTGTTGGCGAGCGTTTTAATCGGTTTTCTGATATGGTTGATATGGACCGTTTAGCAATACAGGAATATACGTCAGATATAATTATTGCGCTCGCTAAGAGCATGGCGAAGGAAGACAACACTGCTATAAGAATGTTAGAACCAGAAGATGCAGTGGAGATTGTAGAGCGTGCACGCACAGGGGCAGTGGGGATTCCACAGATGATTATAAACGCAATGCAGGAGGTGAGTGCAGATGTATGATGTGGAAGCAAGACATATGATTGAGGCGTTGCGGTCGGGGGTTCCTTCTCGTGCTGTAGGCCAATATTTCTCTGAGGCGCGTCCTAAAATTATGAAAGAAATCTCAGAGCGTCTCGACCAAGTATGTGAACAGGGAAAATCAAGCGGAATGGTTATTTGCGGAAAGTATGGGGAAGGAAAAACACATCTTTTAAACACTGTTTTTCATCTTGCGCATTCCAATAATATGGTCGTTTCCTATCTGTCGTTAAATAAGGAAACACCAATGGATAAGCTGTATTTGGTATATCAGAAATTGATACAAAACACGTATCTGCCTATGCGAGAACAGTCAGGATTTCTGCATGAACTTGATGGTGTATCTGCCAATACACCCATAGCAAATGAGATGCTTCTCTATGCGTTAAAGCATTTAAAAACAGATAAGCTGTATTATTTGTTTCGTTCTTATCTCAACACAGAAGACCCAGACGAAAAGTTTCTGTTACAGGCAGATTTAGAGGGGGATTTTGTTGCAAATGCATCATTAAAAAAGATTTATCGGCGCATTTTTAACCAGCCAGTCAAATACAATGAGACGTTTTCTAAGACAAAGCATTGTGGGGATTATCTTTCTTTTATGAGTCATTTGTTTACGCAGATGAAATATCATGGATGGGTGATTTTGATTGATGAGACAGAACTTATGGGACGGTTGGGCAAAAAAGCGCGTTTGAATGCCTATCGCAATATGGCGCAATTTTTGCTGCCAGAGTTATGTCCAGAGAACACATTTAGTATCTTTGCGCTCAGCGCTTCCTATGTGGAAGATGTTATTGATGGCAAACATGAGTATGAAAATCTTGCGGAAATTTATCCAGAGGAACAAGAACCTGCCAAGACAGTTTTGGATTTGCTGGTGCGAGCACCACAATTAGTGCCGTTGACAAAAGAAGAAATCAACGAAGTATTATGCAAAATACAAGATTTTCATGGAAAAGCTTATGGATGGACGCCAAATTTGTCTGCTGCTGCACTAGCAGCATCTACACAGGCTGGCGGCTATCTACTACGCACAAAAATTCGTGCGGCAATTGAGTTTTTAGACCAGCTATATCAGTATGGAAAAGCAGGGAATACAACAATTAATGAGCTTGGAGAAGAAACTTTCGAGGAGGATGTGCCAATAATTGATGATTTTTAAACGGTGTGATATGGCAGGGCAGTTTTTTATCACAATGGAAGGTAATTTTAAAAATATATCTGGCTAACATAGAAAATTTAAAAGTTGGGATATCTCATGCCAAGGAGGCGACTGCTTCGGTGTGAGATATTTTTTTGATAGCAATCTCTTGTTAACTATGGTATGATTAACAGGTTAGTTATCTCAGCCGGAGAAAACTTCTGCGTGTGTTAACGCTATCAGAAAAGTTGTTGAAAGACACGTATTAAATGAAAGATGATATAAGGAGTACGAAAGATTATGAATAAGTTTGTCGTTCGACAGTCTTTAATTTTATTTATGGCAGCTACAGTATGGGGAGTTGCATTTGTTGCGCAGAGTGTAGGAATGGACTATGTGGGACCCTACACTTTTATTGCAGTGCGAAATATAGTTGCGCTGGCAGTTCTTATACCATGTGCTATATTTATGAATAAGGGGCGTAAAAAAAGGGATACAGAGGCGTGTCATCAAAAGGAAAATAAAAAAGCATTGGTGATTGGTGGTATCTGTTGCGGTATTTGTCTTTTTACTGCGAGCACATTACAGCAGTTTGGTGTAAAATATACAACCGTAGGAAAAGCAGGATTTATCACAGCAATGTATCTTGTGCTTGTGCCCGTTTTTGGAATATTTCTCAAAAAGAAAACAGGGTTAAAAGTGTGGATTGCAGTCGCACTTGCGTCGCTGGGACTCTATTTATTGTGTATTACAAAAGGAGATTTTCAGTTGCAGAAGGGTGATATCTATATGTTGGGATGTGCTGCTGTTTTTGCAGTACATATTCTGGTTGTGGATCACTTCTCACCGCTGGTAGATGGTGTGAAGCTCTCTTGTGTGCAGACGTTTACGAATGTGGTGTTTGGGGGGATTATGATGCTATTATTGGAACAGCCACACTTGTCAGATATTTTTGCAGCATGGCTCCCAATCGTATATGCAGGAGCACTTTCGAGCGGAGTTGGCTATACATTCCAAATTATTGGACAAAAAGGTATGAATCCTACTGCAGCCTGTCTGATTTTAAGTCTGGAATCTGTAATTTCTGTGTTGGCTGGATGGCTGTTGCTTCATCAAACACTTACTACAAGAGAATTGTTAGGTTGTGTACTTGCATTTGCTGCGATTATATTGGTTCAGCTGCCAGAAAGGAAATAACTTGAAATTAAAGAAAAAATAAATTATACTCGTATTATAGGAATTTGTAATAGGGGGAATCATACATATGGAAAATAAAAAATACAGAAAAGTCTCTATTATAGTGACAATCAGTGTTTTGATGTTTGTTGTACTTACAATTGCTTTTACGATTAATAATGTAGTAGCATGTAAAATGATGGAGAAAGAAGTGTTGAAGGTTTCTGGTATTTCGATGGCAGAAGCAAGAGCGGAAATAATGGGGACTGTTAAAACAGCAACAATGGTAAGTATTACTGTAGGAATTATTTCATTGGTTATCTTGGCTGTTTTTATGGAATTTTTGCTGGTGAAGCCACTCAAAAAAACAGTGTCAGAAATTCACAGGATTGCGCGCTATGATTTGACAGAAGGACAGATGGCAGACATTCGTGCTATGTATACAAGGACAGATGAGATTGGAAGTATTAGCAGAAATATTATTTTAATGTATGATAATTTGCGGGACATTGTGAAACAAATTGATCAGACGGCAGGTGCGCTGTCAGAAAATGCAGGTGCGTTGGCAGAACACACAACACAGATTAAACATTCATCGGATGAGATTAGCGCAACAATGAATGACCTTAGCAGAGCAGCAATGTCGCAGGCAGGCGAAGCGACTACCAGCACCAATGAAGTTGCAAAGTTAGATGCGCTAATAGTACAAAATATTAGTGATACTGAGAATCTCAAAAATAATGCCAGAGAGATGGACCAAGTAAAAAATAATGGGCTTACTGCAATAAGAGATTTGATGGACAAGACAGGAAAAAGTCGGGAAAGCATTGTAAGTGTGCGGATGGCAATGCAACAGAATAATGAACAGGCCCAGAAAATTGAGGCGACAAGTCAGAAGATTAATGGCATTGCAGACCAGACGAATCTGCTTTCTTTAAATGCAGCGATAGAAGCGGCAAGAGCAGGCGAGGCAGGGAGAGGCTTTGCTGTTGTGGCGGAGGAGATTCGAGGACTTGCTGAAGAAACAAACAGTCTGACAAACGAAATCGGTACAATTATTCAAGAACTTTTGGAGAAAACTGCAGATGCAACTAAAAATATGGAAAATATGGAGCAGATTTTTCAAGAGCAGGAAAAAAGTGTAGATGATACCAAAGAGAATTTTGTGCAAATTGAGCAGTGCCTTGAGAGTGTACAGTCAAGTGTTATCACGCTTTATGAGTCCAGTATGAACATGACAGGAAGCAAGCAAGTGATTGTGGAAATGATTGATGGGATATCGGCGACTTCCGAGGAGAATGCGGCGGGAAGTGAAGAAGTATTGGCATCTGTGGAAACACAGAACAATGTTATTACAAATATTACAAGTATGGCTCAAAATTTGTCTGTGTTGGCAGGAGAATTGGCAGAGCAAGCACACAAGTTTTCATATTAAAACAGTGAGGAAGGTATATAGGAAATGAAAAAGGACAATCTGTGGCTTAAGTACACAAATGAAGAAAAAAAGAAAGTACAGGAGACTTGCGAGCAGTATAAGGACTGTTTGAATCATGGAAAAACAGAGCGTGAATGTGTGACTCGCGTGATTGAGATGGCTCAAAAAAAGGGATATCGCGAGTTGTACTGCACATTGAAAGAGGGTACACCAATTAAGGCAGGGGATAAATTTTATGCAGTACAGATGGACAAAAGCATTGCGCTTTTTCAGATTGGTAGAAAACCATTGTCTGAGGGAATGAATATTCTTGGTGCACATATTGATTCACCAAGAATTGATATCAAACAAAAGCCGCTTTATGAAAAAGAGGGTTTTGCCTATTTTGATACACATTATTATGGTGGCATTAAAAAATATCAATGGACAACAATCCCGCTGGCAATTCATGGTGTAGTTGCCAAAAAAGATGGTACAATAATTCCGATTTGCATTGGTGAGAAAGAGGAAGAACCTGTGTTTGTTATCACGGATTTGCTGATACATTTGGCACAAAAGCAGATGACAGAAAAAGCGACGGAGGTTATCCAAGGGGAGAATCTTGATTTGTTAATTGGCAATTGCCCGCTAGAACAGGATGAGACATTAGAACAAGAGGAAAAAGAAACAATTAAGACGAATATTTTAAAAATTCTTGTAGATTTCTATGATATTGAGGAGGAAGACTTACTCTCAGCAGAGCTAGAAATTGTGCCTGCGGGAAAAGCAAGAGATTTGGGGTTAGATAGGAGTATGATTCTTGCTTATGGTCATGATGATAGAGTATGTGCATTTACATCTGTTTTTGCAATGATGAATGTGGCAGAGGAAATTACAGAGTCTACTCTTTGCTGTCTTTTAGTTGATAAAGAGGAGATTGGAAATGTAGGGGCAACTGGAGCGGATTCTTGGTTTTTTGAGAATACAGTAGCAGAACTTGTCGCTGCCACAGAAAAAGATTCCCAGCTTCTTGTCCGTCGTGCATTGGCAAATTCCAAGATGTTATCCTCCGATGTCAGCGCAGGATATGATCCGTTATATGCATCTGTGTTTGAGAAAAATAACGCTGCATTTTTGGCAAAAGGACTTGCTTTTAACAAATATACAGGTTCACGTGGAAAGAGCGGGGCTAGTGATGCCAACGCAGAGTTTGTGGCAAGAATTAGAAAGATTATGGATGACGCAGATGTGATGTATCAGTTTTCAGAGTTGGGAAAGGTTGACGCAGGCGGTGGCGGAACGATTGCGCAAGATATGGCAAAATATGGCATGAACGTGATTGATAGTGGCGTGTCTGTGATAAATATGCATGCGCCCTATGAGGCTGTTAGCAAGGCGGATGTGTACGAGGCTGTGCGTGGTTACACAGCATTTTTAAGGGCTTAGGCCCTTTTTTTATGCACAGGGGTGCGTAAGGAATTTAGCAGCTTTGCTGCACGCACCCCGCGCGGCGAGTAGAAAAAGTAACCTTCCCTACTCGATTGCACGCGGGTTCAACTGAAATTTTGTCAGTAGAAGCTGACGAACTTTCAACATATGTGTAAAAAAGAAAATAAAACCTCTTGACAAATATATCGTGCGGTGATATATTAAAAACACGATATATCACCGCACGATATATCGAGTAATGATATGAAAAGCAACTTTATGTTGTGAAAGGAGGTACGACAAGTTTTATGATAGAACAGGAAAATCCGTTGACGGAGGCAGTATACTATATTCTTTTGACACTTAGAAAACCAAATCATGGATATGGTATTATTCAGGAAGTAGAACAGTTGACTGGCGGTCGCGTGGTATTGGGGGCTGGAACTTTATATGGTGCAATACAGACTCTCTTAAAAAAGGGTTGGATTGATATTTATAGTATTGATACAGAATCTCGAAAAAAGAAAGAGTACGTCATTTCAGATTTGGGAAAAAAAGTTTTTGAGATAGAGCGTCAGCGATTGGAGGAGCTGTTAAGAAATGCAGATTTAATGAAAGAGGGGGAAGAAAAAGATGATTAAATTTCGTATTTATCTTGATAAGGAAGCGGAGGAAAAGTGGTTAAATCAAATGGCAGCAGATGGTTGGGCAATGGAATCATTTTTTGGGGGGATTTATCAATTTTCTGCCTGTGAAAAAGGAGCGTATACTTATCGCGTTGACTTTGGAGACAAATTATTTTCTATCAGTGAGGACTATCGAGAGCTAATGCAGGATGCAGGAATTCAGATTGTACAGACATGGGGCTATTGGGTGATACTGCGAAAGAAGACATCAGAAGGAGCATTTATGCTCTATACAGATTTGGCTTCTAACATTGAACACTATCAGAAAATTCGCAGAATGTTTAAAATTGTCACAATAATCGAGCTAATTTGTCTGTTTATAGAACTTTATGTTGGGGCAGTTGAGGGAATTGTATTGGGGTATGCGTTTGCACTTCTAATTGGAGCATTGTTGTTATCTGTAATCAATGTATTGTTTCAGACGAATCAGAAAATTGCAGAATTGGAAGAAAAAATGACAGGGATTGCAAGGAACAAAAAGAATATCATGATGACGGTAAAGAACCTAGTATTATGGCAAAAGGAATGTCGTGGATAAAGACCAATGTAAAATTAGTAATGAAAGAATCTGATCACACGATTGCTGATTTGATGACAGACGGCTGTAATATGGGAATTAAATTTTTGCGAAAATATCTGAATGAGTACAAGGCAGCGGAGGAAAAAGCAAAAGACATTGCAAAAAGATTAATTAATATTGAGGAAAAACTTACGCTGGAAATCAGGGAGTTTTTGTAAGAAAAGACAGGCATTTTGCTTGTCTTTTCTGTGTTAAATTACTTTTTTTATTTGGAAAGGCACTTAAATCGCATACAGGTCATACAATAAAATAAATGAGTCCTGGGGGCATTTCTTGAAGACCTTTGAGCAACCTTTATCTGCCAAGGAGGAGACCGAATATCTGGAAGAAATGAACGGCGAGGATTTGGAAGCGGCCCATAAGGCAAGGCAGATTTTGATAGAAAGAAATCTGCGTCTGGTGGCACATGTGTCCAAGAAATACATGGGGTGCGGGGAAGATATGGAGGATTTGATATCCATCGGCACCATAGGACTTATCAAGGCAGTAAATACCTTTAAGCCAGAGAAAGGAAGCCGGCTTGCTACATATGCTGCAAAATGTATAGACAATGAGCTGTTGATGATGTTTCGGGCAAGAAAAAAAGTTACACGGGAAGTATCCTTATATGAACCAATTGGCACTGACAAAGAGGGAAACGAAATCAATCTGATTGATGTCTGTGAACAGGAACAGCGCGATATTGTGGAAGACATGGATATGGTGGCAAAACTTAGATGTCTACACCGCCTGATAGAAGAAAAACTTGACAATAGAGAACAAGAGATTATTCGTATGCGGTATGGGATTCTGGGAACAAGTTTTACGGGTAAGGAGATGACACAGCGCGATATTGGAAAGCTTTTGGGTATTTCTAGAAGTTATGTATCAAGAATAGAAAAGAAAGCTTTGGGAAAATTAAAGGCAGGCCTAGAAGCAGAAAATCTGTGTTAAAGTGCGCTATTTTTTACATTTCGAGTGCTATTTTTTACATTTACATTGTAATTACAGACAGCCTATGGTATATATGACGAAGTACAATATAGACAAAGGAGTAGAGGATGTATAGCAGAGTGATAACAGGTGCTGTCCGTGGTATTGAGAGTGTATTTGCAGCAGTCGAGGTTGACGTGTCGAAGGGTATGCCTGGTTTTGAGATGGTAGGACAGTTAAACAATGAAGTGCGAGAAGCAAAGGAGCGTGTCCGGGTAGCACTAAAAAATGTTTCTGTAGAAATCCCACCAGTGCGAATTATAGTCAATATATCTCCAGCAGAGATGCGCAAAGAAGGCGCTTCTTATGATTTGCCGATTGCAATTGGCATTCTGGTGTCTTTGGGATTGATACCAAAAGAGGGGATTAAGGACACCTTAATAATAGGGGAGCTTGGTCTGGATGGGGAAGTGCGCACTGTAAGAGGCATACTGCCTATTGTGCAAAGAGCAAAGCAGGAGAATATGATACGATGTGTTGTGCCAACAGAAAATGTTAAAGAAGGCGCTGTAATTGGCGGTATTGAGATTATTGGTGTAAGAACGCTTCATGAAACCATAGAATATCTTAGGGAAGTTGACGAGCGCAAGGCGCAGAGAATAGCGCCTGCCAAACAGACATTGATAGAAAGTTTGGAAGATACAATTACAGACGTAGATTTTGCGGAAGTAAATGGTCAGGAATCCATAAAACGCGCAGTGGAAGTTGCAGCGGCTGGATTTCACCATATACTGATGGTGGGACCGCCAGGCTCAGGTAAGACTATGATTGCCAAAAGAATATCAACAATTTTGCCGGATTTATCAATGGATGAAAGTCTGGAAGTTTCTACGATTTATAGTGTTGCAGGGCAGCTAGATAACAAAAAGGCACTTATTACAAAAAGACCATTTTTGGACCCGCATCATACAATCTCGGAGCAGGCACTTGCAGGCGGCGGGCGAATTCCCAGGCCCGGCGTCATTTCACTAGCACATAGAGGTGTTTTATTTATGGACGAGCTACCGGAATTTCGTCACAGTACGATTGAGATACTTCGACAACCTCTTGAGGACAAGCGTATCCACATTGCCAGAACCTATGGCAGTTTTGTTTATCCAGCGGATTTTATGTTGGTGGCAGCGATGAACCCTTGTCCTTGTGGTCATTTTCCAGATCGGAATCGATGCAGATGTTCAGAGTCGGAGATTAAAAAGTATCTTTCCAGAATATCAGGGCCAATTCTTGACCGCATTGATGTGGTTACAGAAGCGCCAAGAGTAGAAATTCAGCAATTGTCTGCAGAGATGCACAATGAAAGCAGTGCTGCGATTAAGCAGCGTGTCTTGGAGGCAAGAGCACGTCAGGAATACCGTTACAAGGGGACAAGCTATCAATTTAATGCGGAGCTACGACCGGGCGATATTAAGACATATTGTAAATTAGACACAGAAACACAAGAAATGATGGAGGAAGTATTTACCAGGATGAATTTGTCTGCACGTGCATATCATAAGATTATAAAGGTAGCGCGAACAATCGCCGATTTAGATGAAAAGGAAGATATTCTTGTAGGACATCTTAGTGAGGCAATCTGTTATAGAATGAATGATCATAAATATTGGAATTAGTAATTTTTAGGGGAATTATGAAGGAGAATAAAGAAGAAATTATACAACAAAAACAGTATGCATGTTGGCTTGATACAATCTACTGGATTACAAGTGATACAAAATATAAGCTTCTTAGAGTGGCTGGCAGTATTCAAAACATTTATAATATGGAAGAAGAACAACTCGCTGCCATTATGGGGCTAAAAGGCTGTGCGCGTTTCTGTCAACATAGAAAGAGATATACGCCACAGAAAGTTTGGAATTATATAAAACAATTGGGGATTCAATATACATACTGTGAGGATTCGGATTTTCCCAAAAAACTTGTGAATATTTCAGACCCGCCTTTTGGTATTTTTTACAAAGGAAAGCTTCCGTCAAAAGATGTTCCGGCAGTCGCGATAATTGGAGCCAGAAAGTGTAGTGCGTATGGTAGATATATGGCTGAAAACTTTGCGACTGTATTTGCGACCCATGGTATTAATGTGATAAGCGGAATGGCGCAGGGAATAGATGGTATCGGCCAGAAAGCTGCTCTAGCTGCGAAAGGTAATTCCTACGCAGTGCTTGGCTGTGGCGTTGATGTTGTGTATCCTAAAGTCAATGAGAAGCTTTATTATCAACTTTTAGAGCAAGGAGGTGTGCTGTCAGAGTATCCGCCGCAGATGGAGCCAAGACCAATGTTGTTTCCGCCAAGAAATCGTATTATCAGTGCACTTTCAGATGTAGTGCTAGTTGTGGAGGCTCGTGAAAAGAGCGGCAGTTTGATTACGGTGGACATGGCCTTAGAACAGGGGAAGGAAGTGTATATTGTGCCGGGAAGGTGTACAGATAGTCTTAGTATGGGATGCAATCGACTTTTGCGACAAGGAGCTGCAATTGCGACTACGCCAGAAGATATTATTGAGGATATGCACTGGGAAACACGATTACAAAAAGCAAATAACCCATTAGAAAAAGAAGAAAACGACAAGAATGATATTATTAGAAAACTTTCGTCGACAACCAAAGAACTCTATGCGATTTTAGATGTTTTACCAATAACACAAGATGTAATTGTTTCGCGGTTAAGAGACAAGAAAAAAGCACTTTCGATACCTCAGATTTGTCAAGGTCTTGTAGAACTTGAGCTAAAAGGATTAGTTGTCAGTGAAAATAGGCAATATAGAAAAATTTGACAAAGGGGCATAAAATATTTGACAAATTTTAGAAAATATTACTTGCCACATGATAAAAATTAGGTTATAGTGGTGAACGTAAGTCAAACAATATAAATTTAAGAGGTAACAGTATGGCAAAGTATTTGGTGATCGTTGAGTCACCCGCGAAAGTAAAGACAATTAAAAAATTTCTGGGTGCAAATTATGAGGTATTGGCGAGCAATGGTCATGTGCGCGATATGCCCAAAAGCCAGCTGGGATTTGATGCAGAAAATGATTACGAACCGAAATATATAACTATTCGTGGAAAAGGAGATATTTTAGCAAAGCTTCGCAGGGAAGTAAAGAAGGCTGATAAAGTTTATCTTGCAACTGACCCTGACCGTGAGGGGGAAGCAATCTCTTGGCATTTGTATATCGCTCTAAAATTGGAGGACAAAAAGGTATATCGCATCACTTTTAATGAAATCACAAAGAATGCGGTAAAGGAATCTTTAAAAAATCCGAGGGAGATTGATATGAGCCTGGTCGATGCACAGCAAGCGCGACGTATGCTTGATAGAATGGTGGGATATCGAATTTCTCCACTTCTATGGGCAAAAATCAAGAGAGGTTTGAGTGCAGGAAGAGTACAATCGGTAGCGCTGCGTATTATCTGTGACAGAGAGGATGAGATTAATGCGTTTATTCCAGAAGAATACTGGACTTTGGAGGCTGCGTTAAAAATAAAAGGAGAGAAAAAATCCCTTATAGCAAAGTACCATGGGACAGGGGAGAAAAAAACGGAGATTTCTTCTAAGGAAGAAATGGATAAAATTTTAAAAGAATTGGAAGGGGCGCATTTTGCAGTTACAGATATAAAAAAAGGAGAGCGTGTCAAGAAAGCACCATTACCTTTTACAACGTCAACATTGCAGCAGGAGGCGAGCAAGACATTGAATTTCTCAACGCAGAAAACAATGCACCTTGCGCAGCAACTCTATGAAGGTGTGGAACTGAAGGGACAGGGAACGGTCGGTATCATCACTTATTTGCGAACAGATTCGACTAGAGTTTCAGACGAGGCTGCTATTTCCTCCAAAGAATATATTGTCAAAAACTATGGAGATGCATATGCAGCAGAAACTGTGACAGAAAAGAAAAAAGATCAAAAAATACAAGATGCACATGAGGCAATACGTCCAACGGATATTAACAATACCCCTGCGGATTTAAAGGAGTCTTTAAGTCGCGATCAGTTTCGTCTGTATCAGCTTATTTGGAAACGCTTTACTGCAAGTCGGATGACACCCGCAAAGTTTGAGACAACTTCTGTAAAGATTGACGCAGGAGGACATCATTTTTCTGTGTCGGCATCTAAACTGCATTTTGATGGCTTTATGAGTGTTTATAAAGAAGCAGATGAAGAAAAAGCAGTGTCCAATACACTAGTGAAAGATATCACAAAAGAGACTTCGCTTTCTTTGGAGTCACTAGATCCCAAACAGCACTTTACACAACCGCCACCACACTATACAGAGGCGTCACTTGTAAGAGCGCTCGAGGAGCTTGGAATTGGACGTCCGAGTACCTATGCGCCGACAATCACTACAATTATGGCAAGGCGTTATGTGGTAAAAGAAGACAAAAATCTCTATGTTTCTGAGTTGGGGGAAGTTGTTAATAATATGATGAAAGACGCATTTCCATCAATTGTGGATGTAAATTTTACAGCCAATCTTGAAGCATTGCTTGATAAGGTGGAAGATGGTGCAATTGGCTGGAAAACAGTTGTAGGAAATTTTTATCCCGATTTGGATGAGGCAGTGAAGAAAGCAGAGAAAGAGCTAGACGAGGTAGAAATTGCTGACGAAGTATCAGATGAGCTATGTGATGTGTGCGGCAGGAATATGGTTATTAAATATGGACCACACGGCAAGTTTCTTGCTTGCCCCGGATTTCCAGAATGCAAAAACACAAAACCCTACTTTGAGAAAATTGGTGTACCCTGTCCAAAGTGTGGCAAGGAAGTCGTTATTAGAAAGACGAAAAAAGGCAGGAGATATTATGGTTGTGAGGCCATACCAGAATGTGACTTTATGGTATGGCAAAAACCTTCTAAAGAAAGATGTGAGCGATGTGGCGGTATTATGCTGATTAAGGGAAATAAGCTTGTTTGTGCAGAGGAACAATGTGGTTTTGTCAAAAAGATAGAGGATATTGATGTGGCGCCTTAGCGGCATATTTCTTTGTATGGGGCTGCGTATAAAAACTCTGGCATAAGTTTTTTATGCCAGAGTTTTTATACACACGGGCACCCGTCATCAAACCGATTTATCGGTTCGCTGACGGGTGCCCGGCGCGCGAGTAGGAAAGATAAACCTTTCCTACTCGATTGCACACAAATGCGGAGAGGAACTATGCTGCTAAAACTGGTAGCAAAGAGTATCTTTTCGTTCTGATTATATTTATACTTGTTATTGAAATAGTTTCAATATTTTTCATATTATAAAAATTAAAAGAAATAGTAAAGTATTATTGAATTATTGTCTGAAACTATTGAAAAATAAAGATACGTATGTTAAAATTTTAGTATCAATAGGGCTTATTTACGGAGAAATTGCAGAAGTTCATGTTAGCTGCAGACAATAAAGGGACTTGGAGGTTTGCTATGGGTAGTGTACAATTGTTAGATAAAACAAGAAAAATAGGAAAACTTTTACACAATAATAATTCTAGTAAAGTGGTTTTTAATGATATCTGCAAGGTAATCCGGGATATTGTGGATTCTAATGTGTTAGTGATCAGCAAAAAAGGCAAAGTATTAGGTATTGGAAACTGCGAGGGCGTAGACGAATTAAAAGAGCTTGTAGAGGATAATGTGGGGGGATTTATTGACCCTATGTTAAATGAAAGACTTCTGGGAGTGCTTTCCACAAAGGAAAATGTAAATCTTGCAACATTGGGTTTTGAGAGTGAGGATATTCGCAAATATCAGGCAGTCATCACACCGATTGAGATTGCAGGGGAGCGTCTGGGAACTTTATTTATATACAAGTGCAATGAGCAGTATGACATTGATGATATTATTTTGTGTGAGTATGGTGTAACTGTAGTTGGACTTGAGATGCTTCGTGCTGTGAGCGAGGAGAATGCGGAGGAGAGCCGCAAGATTGCAGTTGTGAAATCTGCAATTTCCACATTATCTTTTTCTGAAATGGAAGCGATTACGCATATCTTTGATGAGCTGAATGGCACAGAGGGGATTTTGGTTGCCAGCAAGATTGCAGACCGTGTGGGTATTACAAGAAGTGTCATTGTAAATGCACTGCGCAAGTTTGAGAGCGCAGGTGTGATTGAGTCACGTTCTTCTGGTATGAAAGGGACATATATCAAAGTGCTCAATGATGTTGTGTTTGAGGAAGTAGAAGCGTTAAAACGACAACTAAACAAATAATCATTTAAAATTGCAGAAATAATTTAAATTGTATCAACATAATATAAAAAAGACTTATCTTACGTATTTATCAGGAAAAGATAGGTCTTTTTTTAATTTTAAGATTAAAATAATGAATTTACATAATGAAACAAAACAAATTCACATAATATTGCAAAATAATAAAAAAAATACTTGAAATATTCTGAAAATAATCTATAATAGAGTAAGAAAGACGATATATTATGTAAATCCATTTAAAGGGTAATTGGTTTACATAGAATTAGAATATAAAAAGGAGGAGTAAAGATGTTAAACAACTCAGGTGTATTTGACTACATTAATGTTTTGGGAACTTCACTGGATGCAGCTTCAACAAGAAACGATATTATCAATCATAATATTGCAAATGTGAATACTCCCAACTATAAGAGAAAAGATATTCGCTTTGAGACAGAACTAAAGCATGCATTTGCAAGAGCAACCCAAGACTCTGTAGATGCGAGAGTAAAAAACCTAGATTTGGAGGCGCTGACCCCAGAAATTTACACAGATTATGCAGATTTATCATTCCGATATGATGGAAATAATGTGGATATCAACAATGAGAATGCGATTCTGGCAAAAAATCAGATTAAATACAATGGTATGATGGAACTGTTGAATAAGAATTTTTCGCAGTTGAAATCAGTGACGAAATAGGAGGTAGTTAAATGGGAATCTTTGATTCGTTTGATATCAGTGCTTCAGGAATGTCTGCTGAGAGATACCGTATGGATATTATCTCACAGAATATGGCGAATGCACATTCGACAAGGACAGAAGATGGTACACCATATGTGAGAAAAGTGGTTACCTTCCAAGAAAAGACAGATACAAAGAACAGGAAGTTTTCACATATGTTGGTCCCATCTTTTACCAAAATTAGTGGCAGACCACTTGGAGCTACGAATTCAGCAGAACTGACGAGCCCAGGAACAGGGGTAAAAGTGGGGGGACTGTATGAGGATACATGGACGGAAGATGTGATGGCTTACGATCCAGAGCATCCAGATGCAGATGAGAACGGATATGTACATTATCCAAATGTAAATGTTATTACAGAGATGACAAATATGATTGACGCAAGTAGGGGTTATGAAGCGAACCAAGCGGCTTTTGAAGCGACAAAGGCAATGGCAAGCAAAGGGTTACAAATGAATTTCTAAGGATTTATTGTTAAGGAGAGTATAATCTTGATTAAACGCTCGCGAAAGTGGGTGAATGAGAGTTAGGGGGAAAGAACAATGACAATAACAGCGGCGAAGGATATTAATGATCTGTACAAGGTTAGTTCGGATACAGCAAAAAATGCCTTGTATGGTACAAACACTGAAAATGAGGGGACAAAGAGCAACTTGTTTGGTTCGTTTTTAGATGCGGCAGTGAGCAACATCAATAATACAAACGAACTGTTATCAAATCAGGAGAATGAGGTGCTAAAGTGGTCAATGGGAATCTCAGAGAACACACATGATTTGACAATTGCAGTCGGAAAGGCACAGACAGCACTCGATTATACAGTTGCACTCCGCGATAAGCTTTTGGAAGCATATAAGGAGATCATGCAGATTCAAATCTAATGAGTTGGTTGTGATGGATTACCGGTAAAGGATTACAGGGGAATTTTGGGAGAAGGAGACACTTGACATGGTTGACAAGGTATTAGATTTTGGGAAAAAGCTATTAGAGCGAATCAAAGAATGGTGGAATAAATTTCAGCCAAAGCAGAAAACACTGATTATTGGAATTGGAGTAGTAATTTTGCTTGCCATCACAATATTGGTGGTAGTGTTTACAAGAAAACAGTATGTAAATATTGTGAATGCAGAGTCCACGAAAGAGGCGGCAGCAGTCAAGGAATTGTTGGAAGGACAAGGGCTTGACTATAAAGTTTCGTCAGATGGTCTACACTTTGACATTGTGAGCACACAGCAGTCAGATGCAAACTTATTACTTGGTTCTAACAACATTCCAACAGCAGGATACACAATTGATGATGTGCTTAATGGAAGTTTTTCTACAACAGAGGCCGACAAGCAAAAACGGTATAAACTTTTTATCGAGGGACAAATTGAAGAAGATGTGGCAAGCTTAAAGGCCGTTAAGACAGCTTCTTGTCAGTTGACCATTCCTGATGATAACGGTACACTTATTGCACAAAATCGTGAAACTTATGCAAGTGTTCTTTTAGATTTCAATGAAGGCATTCCTTTTGATGAGGAGAATGCGGCAGCCGTTGCAAGATATATTGCAACAGCACTCGGAAATCCGACAACAGACAATGTGACCATCACAGATGTAAATGGAAAGATTTGGTTTCCGATAGAGCAAAGCTATTCTACAATTGAAAAAGCTGATAATATGATGATGCTCAAACAGGAAGCAGAGAGTCTAATTAAAAATGAAGTTCGACAGGTACTTTTAGGAACAAATGAGTTCAATCAGATTGAAGTGGGAACTAATATTGCGATGGATTTTTCACAGAAGGAAATCACACAGCACAATTATTCAACACCAGATGACGAACATGATCAAGGGTTACTGGCACACGAGGAAGTATATCAGTCGAATGCGACAGATGGTCTGAGTGGAGTACCTGGAACAGATTCCAATTCAGAGACAGACTATATGATTGATGAGTCGTCAGGAACTAGAAATAGTACATATGAGCGAAAGAGTGATTATCTTCCGAATGAAGAAATTATCAAGACAACAGAAGCTACAGGAAAAATTGTGTATAATGACAGTTCTATCTCTGTAGCAGCAGTAAGATACCGTGTTGTTCGAGAGGAAGATGTACGTCTTCAAGGATTTTTAGATGGTATTTCATGGGAAGAATATAAACTTGCAAACAGTGGCAAGACGAAGCTTGAGATCGATGAAGACTTAGTTGGTATGGTAGCAAATGCAACAGGTATACCAACAAAAAATGTAAGCTTTGTGGCATACGAAGAGATCCAGTTTATCGATACAATACAGTCTTCAATAGAGCTCAAAGATATTGTACAGATTGTGTTGATTGTAATTATTCTTACACTTTTGGCATTTGTGGTAATTATGAGCCTGAGAACCAGAAGGGAAGTGGAAGAAGAGGAAGAACTTGCAGTGGAGGATTTGCTTCAGTCGCATGTGGATGAACTTGAGGGCATTGAGACAGAACAGAAATCTGAAGCGAGAAAACTAATAGAAAACTTTGTTGAGGAAAATCCAGAAGCAGTTGCTACACTTTTAAGAAACTGGCTTGATGAGGATTGGGGGTAACCAGTAATGGCTAGTAATGAAGAGTTAAAGGGAATACAGAAGGCGGCAATCTTATTGATTGCCCTCGGACCTGAGAAATCTTCCCTGATATTTAAACATTTAAAGGAAGAAGAAATCGAGGACCTGACACTTGAGATTGCGAATACCAAGAGCGTTACACCACAAGTAAAAGAGAAGGTAATCAATGAGTTTTATGAAGTATGTCTAGCGCAACAATATATTGCAGAGGGCGGTATTGGCTATGCGAAAGAACTTTTGGAGAAAGCGCTTGGCGCTGACAAGGCAATGGATGTGATTGGCAAGTTGACAGCATCATTGCAAGTAAAACCTTTCGAGTTTGTCAAGAAAACGGATGCATCTCAGTTGTTGAACTTTATACAGGATGAGCATCCGCAGACCATCGCACTGATTCTCTCTTATTTGTCCGCAGGACAGGCGGCTACAATTCTCGGTGCATTAGTACCTGAAAAGCAGGCGGAGGTGGCGAGACGTATCGCTACGATGGACAGAACAAGTCCAGACGTAATTAAGGAAGTCGAGCGTGTACTAGAATCAAAGCTTTCTTCTCTAGTAAATCAGGATTACACCATTATCGGTGGTGTGGACGCTGTAGTAGATATTTTGAACACAGTAGACAGAGGAACAGAAAAACATATTATGGAGACATTGGAAGTGGAAGAACCAGAACTCGCAGACGAGATCAGAAAGAAAATGTTCGTATTCGAGGATATCTTACTGCTCGATGACCGTGCGATTCAGCGTGTGCTTAGAGATGTTGATAACAATGATCTTGCCATTGCATGTAAAGGTTCGACAGAGGAAGTGCAGAATGCGATTTTCAACAATATGTCAAAACGTCTTGCTGAGATGATTAAGGAAGATATGGAATTTATGGGTCCT
>ERZ779637.404-NODE-404-length-29409-cov-12.138278_pt1 | contig 29409 bp, 25 predicted proteins | sample MGYA00514196_ERZ779637 | MGnify/ENA primary metagenome ERZ779637 (study PRJEB29562, sample SAMEA4376700) | mouse gut metagenome | isolation source: Cecum | study: EMG produced TPA metagenomics assembly of the A DSS colitis mouse model was used to assess the...
GCACCCCCAACGCCCCCGCGCGATCCGCACACCCCCCGCCCCAGCCCCCCCTCCTATGAAATCAGGCATTTGGGGCGCTCAATTGGCGATATGGCGAAGCGGATCAAGACCTTGATGGAAGATATTGTGGCAGAGCATGAGTCTAAGCGCAAGAGCGAGTTCAATACCTTGCAATCTCAGATTAATCCGCATTTCCTCTACAATACGTTGGATATAATCGTATGGATGATAGAGAATGAACAGAAGCAGGATGCCGTGCGGATCGTGACGGCACTGGCAAGATTCTTTCGGATCAGTCTAAGCAAAGGGAAAAGTATCATAACAGTCAGGGATGAGTTGGAGCATGTACGCAATTACCTGATGATCCAGCAGACAAGATTTAAGAACAAATTTGTATATACGATCGATGCCGAAGATGACGTAATGGAGCTGGTGAGTCTGAAGCTGATGCTGCAGCCGTTAGTTGAGAATGCCATATACCATGGTATGGAATTTATGGATGGGGATGGAGAGATCTGCGTGAAGGTATACCGTGAGGATGCGGAGCTGTGGTTTCGGATCAGTGATAATGGGCTTGGCATGACAGAGGAACAGACAAGAAGTCTTCTCGATGAACAGAATCACATATCTTCCAAGCGAGGCTCCGGTATTGGCGTCAAAAATGTAAACGAACGGATCAGGCTGTACTTCGGTGAAAGCTATGGCCTCGCGATCTGGTCAGAACCCGATGAGGGAACAGTCATTACGATTCATCTTCCGGCATTGGCCTATTCGGAGACAACGCAGAAGGAGCGGATATGATAAACAAAAGTGGAAAAGTGCTGGTAGGCGTATACGTTGTGTGTCTGGTAGTGTTGTTTCTTATGTGCTCCACGGATCTGATCATTCGTGAGCCGGAGCGGGAAATCTATCAGATTGCAGTGATCATCGAAGATGTGCGAAGTGACAATTATGGTAATTTCCGTAAGGGAATGGATCAGGGGGCGGCTGAGTTTAATGCGGATATTCAGCTGATCACCCTGTATGAAAAACTGGATGCCATAGAGCAGATGGAGTTGATGGACCGGGAACAGCAGGACGGTGCCGACGCATTGATCGTGGTGCCGGTGGAGGAAGAGCAGATATCGGAGAAACAGATGACGATTCCGGTGATCCTGCTGCGTGCCGGTGTGGCAGAAGCGTCCGGTATGGGCAATGTGATCGTTGATTATGAGAAAATGGGAGAATTGCTGGCCCGGAAGATCTTAGAAGAACAGCCGAAAGAAAAGACGGTGTATGTGTTGGTAGATTCGGTCGTGCAGAGCGATATGGATCGTCTTTTTCTAAAAGGTGTTGATGCAGTGTTTGCAGAGGAAGGGCGCAGTGTGCAGAGGATCATGAGACATGAGGTAGACCGATTCTGGATGATGCTGGAGAGGACAGGGATGAAGGAACCGGAAGAGGTGGTAATTCTGGCCGAGAATCAGGAAATCCTGACAGAAGCAGCAGGCGTCCTGGCTGGCAGTGAGACGGTCTTTTCTGCTGTCGCCGGTCTATATGGCAGAGGCACCACGATGTCGATCCTCAATTATCTGGATCGCGGATTGATCAAGGGCATCTGCGTGACGGACGAATTCAGTCGGGGGTATTATAGTGTGCGTGAGGCAGTCCGGGCACTGGAAGGGGCGGGCAGCGTCCCCACAGTGATGGAACCTTATTATATACAAAAGAAGGATCTGCGGGATCCGGCGTTTGAGAAAATGTTATTTCCGATCGAGTGAGGAAATTTGCAGTTGTCCTAAGGACGTGCGTTCACTTGGCTCCACATTGCTGAATGGTCAGTAACATGTATTGATGAGAAGATAAGGAAGGCAGGCACAGAAAAGTGAAAAGAAACAGCAATCTTCAAAGAATCAGGATAAAGAGTGTATGGTGGTCCGGATGGACATTCAAGATCGCAGTACTGTTGTGCATGGCGTGCCTGCTTTTGACCTCCTGTCAGGGAGTTCACAGGGAAGAAGAGAAGACATCGATCCGCATCGGTATCAGCTTGTATCGTGGAGATGATACTTTCATTAATAATATCCGCAGTATCATAGAAGAAAAGGCCAAAGAATATGAGCGGGAAAGCGGCATTAAGGTAACGCTGGATATTCAGGAGGCCAAGGGCAGCCAGAATACTCAGAATAATCAGGTGGAGCGGTTTATCTCCTTAGGGTGTGACGTGCTGTGCATCAATCCGGTGGACCGTATGGACACCTCACTGATCATCGATATGGCGATGACTGCGGGAGTGCCGGTGGTATTTTTTAATCGTCAGCCGGTGGAGGAGGATATGAACCGTTGGGACAAGCTTTATTATGTAGGGGTGGATGCCAAAGAAACGGCGGTCCTGCAGGGGCAGATGGTGGTAGATCTGTATCGGAAGCAGCCGGAAGCAGTGGACTTAAATGGAGATGGTGTGGTCAGTTATGTGATGCTGGAAGGAGAAAGCAGCCATCAGGACTCCCTGATCCGCACGGAATGGTCTGTACAGACGCTGAAGAATGGAAGCGTACCCATTGAAAGGATTACGGGAGGCATTGCCAACTGGGAGCGCAGTCAGGCATCGGCGTTGATGGAGCAGTGGCTTTCCGAGTATCCGGATACCATCGAATTGGTGATCAGCAACAATGATGATATGGCGCTGGGAGCCATCGACGCTTTAGAACGGGCACAGACAGAGGGTGTGAACGTGATCGGCATAGACGGCACCACGCCGGGATTGGAGGCTATCGAGAACGGGAAACTGTTGGGTACGGTCTCTTCCAATAAAGAAGCTTATTGCGACGCGATCTTGGAACTGGCGGCCAGTTGTGCACTGGAAGTGGAACTGCCAGAGGAATATCCTTTGACGGATAATAAGTATTTCTGGACGCCGCAGGAGATATTAATTACAAAAATCAAAGAAAATCCATAACTATTCCAAGAAAATCTTATGGAAAACGAATAAATAATTCGGTACAATAGCCTTGTCAGTGGTCATAATGTGTAAAAGGGAGTGCACATTATGGCATAAGATGATAAAATCGCCTAAAATTGGCAGAATAAAGGAGGATTTGTAACTATGAAATTGAAAAAAGTGCTTGCGATAGCAATGGCATCCATGATGGTATTCGGTCTGACAGCCTGCGGCGGCAATGATGCAGCGCCTGCAACGACAGATGCACCTGCAGAAGAGGCTCCGGCTGAAGAAGAAGCACCTGCAGAAGAGGAAGCTCCGGCCGAAGAAGACGCAGAGGCTGAGGCAGAAGACGCAGCGGCAGAGGATGCTGACGCAGCAGCGGAAGCAGCAGGAGCAGGCGGCAACATTGGTGTCTGCATCTATAAGTTTGATGACGCATTCATGACCACATACCGTAACGCACTGCAGGAGATCCTGGAGGGCAAGGGTTATACAGTAACTTTCATGGATGGTAAGAATGACCAGGCTGAGCAGAACAACCAGATCAACAACTTCATCGCACAGGGCGTTGACGCGCTGATCATCAACCCGGTTATGACATCTGCAGCAGACCAGATCATCGCTACCGTTAAAGACGCAGGCGTACCGACCGTTCTGATCAACCGTGAACCTACGGCAGAGCAGATGAGCGCATATGACAAGCTGGTTTATGTAGGATGTGACGCACGTCAGTCCGGAACCATGCAGGGTGAGTTGATCCTGGATACCGAGAACAAAGGTGATATCAATGGCGACGGTAAGGTTTCCTACATCATGATCCAGGGTGACCCGGAGAATGTTGACGCACAGTATCGTACAGAGTTCTCTGTAAAGGCACTGACAGACGCTGGTATCGAAGTAGAAGAGCTTGACCTGCAGCGTGGTGACTGGGATCGTAACAAGGGCCAGGAGATCGCACAGAATGACCTTGCTAAATTCGGTGACCAGATCGAAGTTATCTTCTGTAACAATGATGATATGGCAATCGGCGCTCTGCAGGCAATCCAGGCAGCAGGCCGTACAGTAAACGAGGACATCTATCTGGTAGGTGTTGACGCTCTTGACGCTGCTCTTAACGAAGTGGCATCCGGCAACATGACAGGTACAGTTCTGAATGACGCTCAGGGTCAGGCAGAAGGCGCTGTTGCAGCTATGGAAGAGCTGCTTGGCGGTAAGACATATGCGTCTGGTGAGCAGTCCATCTATGTAGACTATGTGAAGGTTACTCCGGATAACGTAGCTGACTTCCAGTAAGCAGAAGCAGTCCACAATAATATGAGAATGTAAATCAGAAAGAAGTGCGTGTGCATTTGGCGCATGCACTTTTTTCTGATACATAAAGGGGGTTATCAATTTGTCAGAGTATCGTTTGGAGATGCATAATGTCGTAAAAACATTTCCAGGTGTCAAAGCGCTGAACGGTGCGCAGTTGAATTTGCGGCCGGGTACGGTCCATGCCCTGATGGGTGAGAACGGAGCCGGTAAATCTACCCTGATGAAGTGCATGTTCGGTATCTACCACATGGATGAGGGGGAAGTGATCTATGAAGGAGAAAAAGTGCAGATCAAGGGTCCGCTGGATGCCTTGAACCGCGGTATCGCCATGGTACATCAGGAGTTGCAGCCGATTCCGGAAAGAAGCATCGGTGAGAATATCTATGTAGGGCGTTATCCGGTCAAGAAGCTTGGTCCGGTGACCGTGATCGATCATGATAAAATGTATGAAGAAGCGGCCAGAGTATTGGAAGAGGTGCATCTGAATTTCGACCCGAAGGCGAAGTTGGGAAGTCTTTCGGTATCCCAGATGCAGCTGGTCGAGATTGCGAAGGCAGTATCTGCCGACTGTAAGGTGTTGATCCTGGATGAGCCTACCTCATCCTTGACAGCTGCAGAGGTAGAGGCGCTATTTACTATCATCAATGAGCTGCGCAGCAAGGGCGTGTCCATTGTCTATATCAGCCATAAGATGGATGAGATCCTGCGGATCAGTGATGAAGTTACGATCATGCGTGACGGACAGTATATCGGAACCTGGTCGGCCAAAGATTTAACCACGGATTTCATCATTACCAAGATGGTTGGCCGTGAGCTTTCCGAATTGTATCCGACGCGCGAGAATGTGCCAGGTGAAGTGGTCTTTGAGGTGGAAGATTTTACATCCATCAATCCCAAGAGTTTCCGCCATGTGTCATTCCAGCTGAAGAAAGGTGAGATTCTGGGAGTGGCCGGCCTGGTAGGCGCGCAGCGTACGGAACTTATGGAAGGCCTGTTCGGACTTCGCAGCCATACGGCGGGCAAGATTACTTATAGAGGGCAGGAGATTAAGATCAATCAGCCCAAGGATGCCATCAATAGCGGTATTGCCATGCTGACAGAGGACCGTCGTGCTACGGGAATCCTGGGTGTGTTGTCCATTGCAGATAATGTTTCCATTGCATCCTTAAATCAGTATCTGATCGGTGGGTTTATGTTAGATGACGGTAAGATCGAACAGCTTGTTCAGGAGAATGTGGCGAAGCTTTCGATCAAGACACCGTCTTCCAAGACACAGATTCAGTCGCTTTCCGGCGGTAACCAGCAGAAAGTGCTGATCAGCCGCTGGCTGGCTAACAGTCCGGATGTCTTCATCATGGACGAACCCACACGCGGTATCGACGTAGGAGCCAAGTATGAGATCTACTGTATCATTGCCGAGATGGCAAAGCAGGGCAAGAGTATCATCATGATCTCGTCCGAGATGAGCGAACTCATTGGTATGTCCGACCGTATCATGGTCATGTGTGACGGCCGTGTGACCGGATTTATCGGCGGTGATGAAGCGAATCAGGAGAACATCATGGCACTTGCAACCCAGTTTGAATAAGGAGGGAGAACACTATCATGGCAAATTCATTTAATGTTAAGAAATTCTTATCCAACAATGCGATCATTATCCTGATCGTGCTGCTGGCTATTTTGACAGGCGCTACAACACAGAACTTTTTTACCATAACCAACTTTAAGAATCTGGTAGTCAACGTATCCCCCAGATTCATCATCGCCTGCGGTGTATCGGGCTGTCTGATCACCAAAGGTACAGATCTTTCCGCAGGTCGTGCGGTAGGTCTGGCGGCGTGTCTGGCAGCTATGCTGCTGCAGAGCGTTGACTATTCGGCACGTATGCTGCCTTGGCTGCCGGATATTCCGTGGCCGGTGGCTTTGATCATCGTTATGGTCATCATGGGATGCTTTGGCGGCGTTAACGGCGTGGTGATCTCTGTACTCAAGGTTCCGCCTTTCATCGCGACTCTGGGTATGCAAACCATTATCTACGGTCTCTGTTCCCTGATCACCAACAACCAGCCTATGGGCGGTTACAAGCCCAGCTATCTGACTGTTGCCAGCGGATCCCTGGGACCGATCCCTTATCTGATGATCTTCGCGGTAGTGATCGGCGCTTATTTCTGGTTCCTGTATAATAAGACCCGTCATGGTAAGTATATGTATGCCATCGGCGGTAACGAGAATGCAGCACAGGTTGCCGGTGTCAATGTGCGCGGTTCCCTGATCCGTATCTACATTCTGGCAGGCTGCATGTACGCACTGGCAGGTTTCCTGGTAGGTGCGAAGGCCGGCGGTGCATCTACGGCGACCGGTAACGGCTATGAGCTGGAGGCGATCGCAGCCTGTACCATCGGCGGCGTATCTGCTAACGGTGGTGTGGGACGCGTAGGCGGTATCCTGATCGGCGTACTTGTATTCGAGATCTTGAAGATCTGTCTCCAGTTCCTTGGTGTGGATCCGGCTTATACATACATCGCACAGGGTCTTGTGATTGTGATCGCAGTTGCACTTGACCTGAGAAAATATCTGCAGAAAAAATAATAACACAAAAGGATGCAGATCAAATGATCATATGGAAAGGAATAGATGATATGGCAGAGGAGCAGAGAAAAGATGGGGAATTGGAGTTGAAGGAACAGCAGACTGATACAGAGGTGGCTGAGGAGAAGAAGTCTTCCGGCGGCAGTGTGTTTGAAGGGATTTATGATCAACTTCCGAATATTTCCATCCGTTCTCTGGATAGATTTATTCTGCTTTGTGTGATCGCGTTGGTGGCAGTGATCGTGTTCGGCGTGCTTAGGGCAAATCATATATTCTGATATAAGACAATAATTATTTCTATGAGGGTGGAGATATTTATTAAGCGCAGTGAGGGGGCTTTTCGTAAGGAGAGCCCCCTTTAAAGTAGGTGATACGTAACAGTTCAGCTCAGGTCTTTGCATTTACTGCAAAGGCCGTGAGAACGCATAAGGGTTGAGAAGAATCCAGCCTTTTTGCCGAAGGCAAATCTGGAATAGGCTTGATTCTGTAACTATGAAGCCGAAGGCTGAATAGTTACGGCAAGGCCAAGATTAGAGTTGAACATGATATATTGTTCGTGCTATACTATGAGAGTCGTGGACTTATACTCGCACTCTGTTTGCATGTCTCTGCATCAAAGAACACGGGCATGCGTATATGAGAAGAGTGCATACTGAGAAGTACTATAGTTAACGACATTAGAAATTTCGTTTTCGGCATTGCAGGAGCTGCCGTATATGGCTCCTGCAAGAGACGGAAACAGAAATTTGTTATGTCGTTTACTATAAGATACCGTATAAGCATATATAAGAGGAAGATACGTGTGGCAAGAAGAAAAGGATTAACTTTTTATCAAAAGAAGAAAAGACTGGATTCCAGGATCATAAAGGATATATTCGAGATGATCGTGGGTGGTGTGGCGGCTGTCTTTCTGGCATTTGTGATCGTGTATTCGATCGGGATGCGTACAAGTGTTATCGGAGATTCTATGGAGACTACGCTGTTTAACGGTCAGGAGATTCTTGTGAACCGTGTACTATACAGGCTTTCCACGCCGAAACGAGGAGATGTTATCGTCTTTCTGCCAAATGGGAACCAGAATTCCCACTTTTATGTGAAAAGAGTAGTGGGTCTGCCTGGGGAAACAGTACAGATTAAAGATGGCAGCGTCTATATCGACGGTGTTTTCCTGGAAGAGCCAGAGGAATTTGACAGAATGGTCGACGCAGGGATCGCGGAAAATGAACTGACGCTGGCGATGGATGAATTCTTTGTATTAGGAGATAACCGCAACAGCAGCGAAGACAGCAGGTCAGGTAATATCGGAGGTGTCAAGAAAGACAATATCATCGGGAAAGCTTGGTTTCACATGTCAACGGGAGAGGAAGGCATCGGACTGATCGAATAATTTGAGAATTATGAGAAGCAGAATCATTAAGGTCTAGGGTGAAAGAATGCCGACAGGGCGATTTAAAGAATATAAGTCAGGAAAGGACAGGAAACAGATGAATTATCAATGGTATCCGGGACATATGACGAAGGCGAAGCGGATGATGCAGGAAAACATCAGCCTGATCGATCTGGTGATAGAGTTGGTCGATGCGAGAATTCCGCTCAGCAGCAGAAATCCGGATATAGACGAGCTTGGCAGGAACAAGGCCAGACTGATCTTGCTCAACAAGTCAGATCTTGCGGATGAGAAGGCCAATAAACTGTGGGTGGAATATTTTAAGGATAAGGGGTTCCATGTGCTGGAGATCAATGCCAGAAGCGGTCAGGGACTGCGCGCGATCTATGGCATGGTCCGGGAAGCCTGTAAGGATAAGATTGAGCGTGATAGAAGAAGAGGCATCAAGAACCGTCCGGTGCGTGCGATCGTGGTGGGAATCCCGAATGTGGGGAAATCCACGTTTATCAATTCTTTTGCAGGGAAAGCCTGTACGAAGACCGGCAATAAGCCAGGCGTCACGAAAGGCAAGCAATGGATCAGATTGAATAAGGAACTGGAATTTCTGGACACGCCAGGTATCCTATGGCCCAAATTTGAGAGTGAAGAGGTAGGAAGGAATCTGGCAATGATCGGATCCATGAATGATGAGATCCTGCAGATGACGGAGCTGGCGGCGGATCTGATCACTTATCTTTTGACCCATTACAGAGAGGCGCTGTATGAGAGATACCAGATCGAGCCGGATCAGTATGGTATGGACGAAAGGGATACACCGCTTGCGGTGCTCAACCATATCTGCGAAGTCCGTAAATGTTATAAAAAAGGGCAGGAGATTGATTACGAGAAAGCGTCGGCAATCGTGGTCGATGATTTCAGAAGCGGCCGGATCGGCCGGATTACGTTGGAATTGCCGGATCGTTCATGATAAGCATCTATCCGGTCATAAATGCACAAAGTAGGAAAGTGTTACTAAGAGATAGATTGGGGATATGACAGAATGAAAAAAGTACTGAAAGAGATCTTGAGCACCAGCCTTTACCTTTTGTTTGTTTTATGTGCTATTTATCTGGTGATCCATTTTGTGGGTCAGAGGACACAGGTACAGGGCAGTTCTATGGAGCCGAAGCTGAGCAGTGATGATAATCTGATCGTGGATAAGATAAGTTACCGTTTCCATGATCCGGAGCGATTCGATATCGTGGTATTTCCCTTTCGCTATGAGGAGAATACTTTTTACATAAAACGGGTGATCGGCTTGCCGGGAGAGACGATCCGGATTGATGAGATGGGGAACATACTGATCGACGGTAATATTTTGGAGGAGTCCTACGGCAAAGAAGTGATCCAGAATCCGGGCCGGGCATATGAGGAGATCGTGTTAGCGGATGATGAATATTTTCTGATGGGTGACAACCGGAATAACAGCACGGACAGCCGAGACCCTTCCGTAGGAAATGTCAGAAGGGATGAGATCGTAGGCAGGGCATGGCTGCGGATCTGGCCGCTTGATAAGTTTGGGTTTATTAGACATCGGTGAGGTATCAATGAGAGAAAATATCAGAGAGATTACGGAGAAATTACAGGCAGCTGCGATAGAGGAACTGCCTGTTTTGCTTATAAAGTATGCGGATGACGAGCGCGCCGGGGTGCGTAGCGCCGTAGATAAAGGGCGCAGACGGCTTCTTGCCTATGAAATGGAAGTGGCAAGAAGTAAAGAATTGCAGAAGTACGAACAAGAATATGCGGCATATGAGTATGTCTGTGGGATCGATGAGGTTGGGCGCGGCCCGCTTGCCGGTCCGGTGGTGGCGGGTGCTGTCATTTTACCGAAAAACTGTGACATACTGTATATTAATGATTCCAAGAAACTATCCGAAAAAAAGAGAGAAGAACTTTATGATATCATTATGGAGCGGGCAGTTTCAGTGGGGATCGGCTATAGTACACCAGAGCGGATTGATGAGATCAACATTCTGCAGGCCACTTATGAGGCCATGCGTGAGGCGATCGGGAAGCTTGCGGTGATGCCGGACCTGTTGTTAAACGATGCAGTGACGATTCCACAGGTGTCCGTCAGGCAGGTGCCTATCATCAAAGGAGATGCCAAGAGCATTTCCATCGGTGCGGCCAGTATCGTGGCGAAGGTGACGAGAGACCGTCTGATGGTACAGTATGATGAAGTGTATCCGGAATACGGGTTTGCATCCAACAAAGGGTATGGCGCACAAGTACACGTGGATGCCTTGAGGAAATACGGGCCATGCCCGATTCACAGAAGATCGTTCATCACACATTTCTGTGAGACAGAGTGAGGCAGAAGTAGAGATCTGACATGACAGGTCTTGGGATTTATTTATTGCGCAGGGGGATAAGGGTTGAATCTGGCGGGGATTTTTAAACGGAATAATCAGAATATCAGAACAAATGATACGGTGAAGTCATCGGAGGCAATGTCCAAGGGGGAACGGAACTATCGGGTACAGAATGAGATCAGGAATCTCCTGCCGGGGCAAACGATTCAGGGCGCAGTCGTCAACAGGAACGGCAATGTTGCGCAGATCGCACTCAGTCAGGAGCTGCTGATCAATGCCAGGATCGATCAGAGTATCAGTCTGGCATTGGGACAGAATATGAGCTTTGAAGTGAAGACTAACAACGGTTCAGTACTGTCCTTAACGCCGTTGTATGCCAATATGGCCAATCAGGCGACGATCCTGCGTGCCCTGGGAGCGGCAGGTCTTCCTGAGACCGCAGAGAATGTGGAGATGGTAGCCAGGATGATGGAGGAAGGTATGCCCATCGACAAGGATACGATCTTGAATGTCAGCAGACAGCTGCTGGAGTTTCCCGGGCAGAATCCGGCTTCTATCATCCAGATGATCCGTCTCGGTCTCGCGGTGACGGAGTTGAACATCGAACAGTTTGAGCAGTACCAGAATGCCGGACATCAGCTGCTTGGCAGTGCGGAGACGATCATGAATGAACTGCCGGAAGTCTTTCGTGAACTGCTGAGTGAAGGAAGGACCGAGCAGGCGTTTGCCTTTTATGACCAAGTGCTGAATATCCTTGCGGAAGGTGACGACGCAGGAGCAGTGATCCGGAAAGGAACGGATAACGGAACGGAACAGACTGCCGGCGTCCTGCCGGAAGAGGGGGCGCAGCCCGGAAGGCTGATGGATCCTGGCTTTCTGCATGCAGAGGAGGTTGACAGAGGCGGCTCGGCACAAGAGGCAGGACAAAATCAGGATCTGACGGCGAAACAGTGGAGCACATTGAGCGATCTGCTGAGGGAACTCGGCATGGACGAACAGACGACAGGACAGATCAGGAACGGTGAATTGTCGGCAAAGGATGTGCTGGCATTGATACGTAATACGCTGTCTAGTGCGGGGGAACATGAGATGCCTTCCCAGATGTTGGAGCGGCTTTTTGCCGGAAAGGAATTTGAAGGGCTGCTGAAGGCAGAGGTGGGCAGACAGTGGCTGATCGAACCAAGGGATGTGGCCGATCCCCATAAGGTGGAGCAACTGTACGAAAGGATCCGAGAACAGAGTATGCGCCTGAATGAGGCGATACAGACGGCGGGCAAGGGGGATCTGCCCGTAGCAAGAAGTGTACAGAATCTGCAGAACAATGTAGATTTTATGAACCAGATGAATCACATGTTCGCCTATATCCAGCTGCCGCTTAAGCTGGCCGGCAACAATGCCCACGGTGATCTTTACGTTTACACGAATAAGAAGAATCTGGCAGCAAAGGATGGCAATGTGAGTGCGCTTTTGCATCTGGATATGGAACATCTGGGGGCCTTGGATGTGTATGTAGCGATGCAGCAGAACAAAGTAAGCACCAATTTTACGCTGCAGGATGAAAGTGCGTTAGATTTGATCGAACAGCATATCTCGCTGCTCGATGAGAGACTGACGAAAAGAGGATATGCATTAAAGGCACAATTTCAGATCAAAGAAGATGAGGAACAGGAAGGCGGTATTATGCAGAAGATTCTCGACCAGGAGAAGAATATCTCGGTACTTAGTCGTACTTCTTTTGATATGAGAGCGTGACAGAGGGCATTATGATAGGAGAGCATGAGCGGACAGAAGTCGGAAAGGAGAACAGGCGGTCATGGCACAGGAAGAACGGAAGAAACCGAAACAGGCCATCGCGTTAGAGTACGACCCCTCCGAGGAGGCACCCAGAGTCATCGCTTCCGGCAGGGGAGAACTGGCGGAACGCATTATCGAGAAAGCGAAGGAAGCGGCGGTGCCGGTCCATCGTGACGATAAGCTGGCGGATACCCTGTCCCGTTTGGAGATCGGGGATATGATTCCACCGGAGTTGTATGAGGTAGTTGCAGAGATTCTTATTTTCGTGGATTCCATGGATAAGATCAAGGCAAAGATGGCGTCGGCAAAGTAACAGCGATTCAAACGGCTGTGCAGATATTATGGAAAGAATACTTATGGCAACAGAACATTTGTGCCTGGAATTACATGAGGTGCAAATATTTGAGACGGAGGCAAAGGTGAATACAAGAAAGCAGGGGGCACAGAAGGAAGAGGTAGTCTGTGCCTATTTATTATCCAAGGGTATCAGGGTCTGTGAACAGAATTTTCGCTCCAGACAGGGCGAGATCGATATCATCGGATATGACGGGGAATATCTTGTCTTTTTTGAGGTGAAGTATCGAAGCAGCGGCAGCAAAGGAACTGCCGCAGAAGCGGTTGGGTATGCCAAACAGAAACGGATCTGCCGGGTAGCCGATTACTATCGTGTAGTGCATCACTGCATGGAAGATACGCCGATCCGTTTTGATGTGGTGGCGGTGGATGGGGAGAACATTGCTTGGATCAAGGATGCGTTTGCGTATCTTGCCTGGCGGTAAAGAGCAGCCTGTCGTGTGAGACGGCAGGTTGAGCATGATGGAGGGTTAGTATGGAAGTATACAGACATTCAGGAAATATGCAAATGAGACAAAACAGGTCCGGGGGAGTAGAATATCTGACCTTTCCACTGCTGGAACAGACAGGGATCGTGCGGCATCTGTTCTCCACAAGGTTAGGCGGGGTCAGCGAGGGCATCTACAGCAGTATGAATCTGAGTTATACAAGAGGAGATAAGAAGGCGGCTGTGGATGAGAATTTCAGAAGGATAGCCAACTTGCTGGGATGCAGCCTGGAAGATATTGTCTGTTCCGATCAGACTCATACCGTGAATCTGCGGGTGGTGACCAGACAGGATGGCGGTAAGGGGATTTTGCGGCCTAGGGATTATCATGACATAGACGGGCTCCTGACCGATGAACCGGGGATAGTGCTGGCCACTTTCTATGCGGACTGCGTGCCTTTGTATTTCGTGGATACGAGAAACCGGGCGGTGGCGCTGGCTCATTCCGGATGGCGGGGAACCGTGGCACGCATGGGACGATGTGTGGTGGAAAAGATGCAGCAGGTCTATGGTACGCGGCCGGAGGATCTAACGGCAGCTATCGGGCCTTCTATCTGCCAGTCATGTTACGAAGTCAGTGGGGATGTGGCGGAAGCTTTTTTACAGGAATTTGAGGGCCCCGGGCAGGCAGAACAGATTCTGGAGAAGAAGGACGGTGGCAAGTATCAGTTGAACCTTTGGCGGGCTAATGAGATCACACTGCAGGAAGCAGGGATACCGGCAGGGCAGATTCAGGTGACCGATCTGTGCACTTGTCATAACAGTGATTACCTCTTCTCCCACAGGGCGAGTCAGGGAAGGCGGGGGAATCTGGGGGCTTTTCTGGGACTTTAGAAGTGAATTAAGAAAACATTAAAGAATTTCCCATCTTTTCCTTTAGGTTTTCTTGATAAGGTTATAACAGACATTATGATCCATACGATAAGCAGGGAGGATGACATGGCTAATATTCTGGTTTGTGATGATGATAGGGAGATCGTGGATGCGATCGAGATTTATCTGCTTCAGGAAGGTTATACGATCTATAAGGCATATGACGGGGAGCAGGCGATCAAGGTGCTCAAAGAACAGCAGATCCATCTGTTGTTGATCGACGTTATGATGCCCAAGCTGGACGGGATCCATGCTACTTTAAAGATCAGGGAGTATTCCAGTATCCCGATCATTATCCTGTCGGCGAAATCGGAAGATAACGATAAGATTCTGGGATTGAACATCGGGGCAGACGACTACGTGACGAAGCCTTTTAACCCGTTGGAATTGCTGGCGAGAGTGAAGTCCAATTTAAGACGCTATACGACGCTGGGGAATCTGAATACGGAGAATAACGCACTGTTCCAGGTGGGAGGGCTGTGTATCAATGATGATACGAAGGAAGTGACGGTAGACGGTGACATTGTGAAGCTGACGCCGATCGAGTATAATATTCTGTTGCTGCTGGTGAAGAACTGCGGCAGAGTCTTCTCCATCGATCAGATCTATGAGAGTATCTGGAATGAGGAAGCTATCGGGGCAGATAACACGGTGGCGGTACATATCAGACATATCCGTGAGAAGATTGAGATCAACCCGAAAGAGCCAAGATACTTAAAGGTTGTCTGGGGTGTGGGTTATAAGATCGAGAAGCAGTAATGTATAAAGCGGCCATGGTACTGCAGCAGAGAGCGCACCGTCAGGACACTGATCAGTGACGCTTCGGCATGGAGGTAAAGATGGGAAAAGAGCAAAGAGATAATACAACAGATCTGATCGTAACTAAGGACGGTCAGGGAAGGCCATCCGCGGAAGAAAATGTAATCAAAGAAAAGACGGTAGATTCCAAAGATGCTGACTCGGGAGATGATCTGGAAAAAGAAGGCAGAAAAAGAAAGCAAAGGGAAAGTAGAAAAAGAAGATCCAAAAAAGGAAATCATGTTGCCAGAACATTCCTGCGTATCGTGCAGCATGTAGCTTTGGCAGCGATGGTGGTTTCCGTGTTTATCGTGGCGATCGGTTCGACAGTGTATGTGGAGGGATTCCGTTCAAAGGGCAGTTTCAATATGTATACTATGGATCGGAAACAGAAATATGAAGAATCTGAGCTGTTTGACAATATTTTTGGCTATGCGGCAGCAGATATCATACGACTGGGAGTAGTGAGCGGCCAATTGGAGACGGACGGGGTTTTCGATGGCCGCAAGCCGATAGATGTCACAGCCTATAATTATCGGGACATCGGTCTTCCAGAGCGTTATGTGACAGCCGGCTATTACCTGGAAGACCTGTTGAAATGGCAGAATTACGGATTCGAGTGGACGGGAACGGAGATGACCGATGCGCAGGCCAGGGATTTCCTGGCAGAGCAGACCAGGGTAACGGTCATAGACCCGGACAGTAAGTATTATAACACGTCTGATGCCAGCTATCTAAAGTCAGACGTGGAAAGTTACACCTTTGTCAATGATGTGTCGGCCAATCAGCTATGGATAGACGCGGAGGATACGGACGGTTTTGTGGACGACTATCGCCCTGCGACTCTGGAACCCGGGGGATATGTGGACAGCAGTGACGCAGTGACGGATTCTGTCATGCCTGAAGATGAGACAGCAGGAGTATATGACAGTGGTACGATAAGCACCTACAATGTGCTGGTCAACCGTTATAAGACGACAGAGGGCAAGAATCTGGAGCAGTATGTATCCGATTGGGATCTGTACTATGATCTGTGCCATAACGTACAATATGCTGCCAAGAGTCTGTCCTATAATTACAATGAATATCTGGAAGCCAAGCAATACTACAGCATGGGCAATTCCAATGTCCGTTATCTGATTCGTAAGACTGTGGGAGAGAATACGCAGATCTATACGAATCTGGAGGAAGAACAGGAAATCGAGAATGTTTTGTCCTTTGCAGAAGATAAGAAGAACGGAGAGGAATTTCTGTTTCCTGGCAAGTATATCTACTATAGTCCGGCAGATATGAATTATCTGACGAATACATCCATTGATGAAGAGACAGTCAGGCAGATTCTGCAGGAGTATGACTATGCCTATCCGGAGACGGTCGAGATATGGCTCGGCGTGGATACTTCTTTTCCGGCAGAAGATGCTTTTACGCGGGGACAGGAGGGATTTAACAATTATCAGCCCTATTTTACGCAATGGATCGCTCTGGCATTTGCAGCAGGCATTTTGTATCTTGTATTGTTGTGTTATCTGACCATTGTGACGGGTAAGGATGTAGATCAGGAGGGAAGACCGTATGTACGTCTGACTTCTTTTGACAGGATTCCGACGGAGATCATGTTTTTACTGGGATTTGGTATGGCAATCCTGATTGCCTGGGTAATGGTCGTAGTGACACAACTGCTGAATCTGAATGTTGCGGACGTGATGGCTTATAAGACGGTTGCACATACGCAATGGTTTAAGGTGGCATTGTTTGCGATTGTTTTTGCGGTGGATATGATGGCCATGTTCTTTTTCTACAGTCTGGTCAGGAGGCTTCGGGCCAGAACCTTGTGGAAAAACAGCTATCTGTGCAGAATGTTCCGTTTGGTCAAAAGATGTGCACTGCAGATGTACGACAACAGTAACATTGTCCTGAGAACTTGTGTTCCTTACGGCCTTTTCCTGTTATTTAATCTGCTGATGCTGGTATGGGCATTCGATGTTAAGTCAGCGTTTGGCATGTTGGTGTTGGTGTTTATCATTATGGCGGTGGATATTGCAGTGGGGCATCTGCTTTATCAGAACGCGAAAGAACAGCAGCAGATCGTCAAAGGCATCGAGACCATCGCCGACGGACAGTTAGAACATCAGGTAAAAACGGAAAAGCTGCATGGGGATAATCTCACGCTGGCACATTCGGTTAACAGTATCGGTAAAGGCATCAAAGAGGCAGTGGAGATCAGCATGAAGGATGAGCGCATGAAAGCGGACCTCATCACCAATGTATCCCATGATATCAAGACTCCGCTGACTTCTATCATCAATTATGTAGATCTGATCAAAAGGGAACGTATCGACAATGAGAAGGTGCAGAACTATATTAAGGTATTGGACGAAAAATCCCAGCGTTTGAAACAGCTGACGGATGATCTGGTGGAGGCCAGTAAGATCACTTCCGGCAATATCAGTCTGCATTTTGAACAGATCAACCTGACAGAGCTGATGAACCAGACGATTGGGGAATTTAGTGAGAAGTTTGAACTGAAGAATCTGACTACAGTGATGAATGTGCGCGTGAAAAACGCGGTGATCGAGGCAGACAGCCGCAGGATCTGGCGCGTGATGGAGAATCTGTTTAACAATATCTATAAGTATGCCATGGAGGGGACTCGCGTTTATCTTTCCATAGAAGATATGCCGGATAAGAAGAAATTTATCGTGATATCGATCAAGAACATCTCGGCATCTCCGCTCAACTGCAATCCGGATGAACTGACGGAACGGTTTATCAGGGGAGATGTCTCCCGAACTACGGAGGGCAGCGGATTGGGATTATCCATCGCCAAGAATCTGACAGAGGCCCAGAAGGGAACTTTCGAGATTCAGTTGGACGGCGATCTGTTTAAAGTGATCCTGACCTTCCCGAAGGCAAAAGAGGAGACGCATGCATAGTCATGGCAGTGAAGAAAGCAATATAACATTGAAAAGGTTCGGCCTGCAGGTCGAACCTTTATTCCCGCGAGCAACGAGCCAAGTGGCTGCTTGCAGACATTTGGCGACTGCCGCGAGGGTCAAATACCCCGCTGCTCTGCAGCGCTGCAAGTTTGATACCCCGTTGCTTGCAGCGGGGTATTTGATTTGATGCGGTATCTAATCGATTGTAAATGACGTTAATGATCAGATATCCAATCCGCTGACTTCGCGGTTATTGTATTTGTTAAGAATCTGGTGAATCTTGTCCGTAGGAGTATAGATGTTGGACATGGAAGCATCATGATTCATAAAGTCAATGATAGAAGCCAGAAATTTGCTCATGTCCGCTTCCAGATAATAAGGCTTCTCCCGCAGCAAGGGCGGCTGATAGCATAGATTTGTGGTAATGATCCTGTCGAAATAACATTTCTCGTAGGCTTCGTCGAAAGCATCCAATCCGTCAGTAAAAAGGCCAAAAGTACAGCAGATAAAGACACGTTTGGCATTCATCTTCTTAAGCTGTCTGGCGGTGTCGATCATGCTGCCGCCGGAGGAGATCATATCGTCTATGATGATGGCATCTTTGCCGTCAATATTATCCCCCAGAAATTCATGTGCTACAATGGGATTCTTGCCATTTATAATGGTGGAGTAATCTCGTCTCTTATAAAACATACCGGTATCCACGCCTAACACGTTGGCGAAATAGATTCCGCGGTCCAAAGCACCCTCATCCGGACAGATGACAATGGTATGTTCTTTATCAATGATAAGGTCACGCTCCGTTCGCAGCAACGCCTGGATAAACTGGTAAGGCGGCGTGAAGTTATCGAATCCCTTGATGGGAACGGAATTCTGCACCCGGGGATCGTGAGCGTCAAAGGTGATAAAGTTGGAGACGCCCATATCCATGATCTCCTTAATGGCATAGGCGCAGTCCAGAGATTCACGACCGCTCCTTTTATGCTGTCTGCCCTCATAGAGGAATGGCATGATCACTGTCAGGCGGTGTGCCTTTCCGTTAATGGCAGCGATGATCCTCTTAAGATCCTGATAGTGGTCGTCAGGAGACATGTGGTTTGTATAGCCGTTCATCTGATAGGTAATGCTGTGGTTGCACACATCCATCAGGATAAAGACATCTTTACCCCGGACGGAAGTGTTGAGAATGCCCTTGGATTCTCCGGTACCGAAGCGGGGGCACTCTACTTCTATGAGATAGTCGTCTTCCATATAGCCATGGAAGGCGGGATCTTTCTTAAAGGTGTTGTCCAGACTTCTGCGGTATTCTACAAGATGCTGGTTTACCTTGTGAGCCAAGGGCAGAGCGGATTTCGTAGTGAGCAGTTTGACAGGCGCTACCGGCATGGCGCTTTGTAGTTGTTCTGTGTTCGGCATGATGACCTCCTGTAGACTGATTTCCTATAGCGTAAAAATCCATGTACTGACAATTATTTTATATCATTATGCTAGTGACACGTCAAGAAAATTCTAGTAAAATAAGAGAAGTCAGAAGGAAGTTGTTTACTATTCACGGGTCGGGAATGTGCTGAACTGCGCATTCCGTGAGAACATGATTCAGGAATCTATCGGTATATAAGCTTGCAAGGGGATGAGAATGAATAAAGTAAGACATGTGATCAGCAGAATTATAGAGGATTCTATTGCGGAAGAACTGGGAATGGAGCCAGGAGATGAACTGCTGAAGATAAACGGGCAGGAGATTAAGGATATTTTTGATTATCAGTATCTGGTGCAGGACGAGTATATCGAGGTTCTGATCCGTCGGGGCGATGGCGAGGAATGGCTGTTGGAGATTGATAAGGAATATGATGAGGATCTGGGAATTGAGTTTGAGAATGGGTTGATGGATGATTACCGTTCCTGCCATAATAAATGTATTTTCTGTTTTATTGACCAGATGCCGCAGGGAATGCGGGAAACGCTGTACTTTAAGGATGATGATGCAAGACTTTCTTTCCTGCAGGGGAATTATGTGACATTGACGAATATGTCGGATGAGGATGTAGAGCGGATCATCCGCTATCATCTGTCGCCGATCAATATCTCTTTTCAGACTACCAATCCGGAACTTCGCTGTATGATGCTGCATAACCGGTTTGCCGGACAGGCGCTTATGCAGGTGCGGAAGCTGTATGAGGCTGGAATCACCATGAACGGACAGATCGTTCTTTGTAAGGGAGTCAATGACGGGGCGGAGTTAGAGAGGAGTATCGCAGATCTGATGGCGTATCTGCCTCATCTGGAGAGTGTGTCGGTGGTACCGGTGGGCTTGTCAAAATACCGGGAAGGTTTGTACCCGTTGGAGCCTTTTACGAGGGAGGATGCACGGGAAGTACTGCAGTGCATCCATAAATGGCAGGAGGAACTGTATCCGCAGTATGGACTGCACTTCGTACATGCCTCCGACGAGTGGTATGTGCTGGCAGGAGAGCCGCTGCCGGAGGAAGAACGTTACGACGGGTATCTGCAGCTGGAGAACGGTGTGGGAATGCTGCGGCTGTTGTTGACAGAATTTGCAGAAGCTATGGAAGCATTGGATGAGCAGGACCAGACACGTTACGTAGGCTGTGCAGGCGAACTGTCGGTGGTGACCGGTAAACTGGCCTATCCTTTTCTACGGGATATGGTCCGACAGCTGTGTGAGCGGTTTCCGGCGCTGCGGATTCATGTGTATTCCATTGCCAATGAATTTTTCGGTGAACAGATTACGGTGTCGGGTCTGCTGACAGGACAGGATATCATCAGTCAGCTGCAGGGCAGGGAGTTGGGAGAACGTATTTTGCTGCCGCAGAATGTGCTGCGAAGCGGAGAAGATTACTTCCTGGATGACGTTACGGTCGGGGATATGGAAAAGGCTTTACAAGTTAAGGTAGATATTGTAAAATCAAGCGGGCACGATTTTGTACATGCAGTGCTGGGTCGTTGAAAGCCCGTGTGTTATAGTAAACGAAATTTCTAATGTCGTTTACTATAGGCAAATTGGATGTTACGAGTTCGCGAAGCGAATCTCGCAAAGTAAATTTGCCTTGCAAGTTTATTTTGGGGAAATGGAGCGTGTTATATGAGTAAGAAGAAGACCAAGCCGATCGTGGCCATTGTGGGAAGACCCAATGTGGGCAAATCCACGTTGTTCAATGCATTGGCGGGTGAGAATATATCCATCGTCAAAGATACGCCGGGGATCACGCGAGACCGGATCTATGCGGATGTCTCCTGGCTGGACATGAACTTTACGCTGATCGATACGGGAGGTATCGAGCCGGAAAGCAAGGACATTATACTCTCCCAGATGCGGGAGCAGGCGCAGATTGCCATCGATACGGCGGATGTGATCGTTTTTATGGTGGATGTGAAGCAAGGACTGGTGGATGCGGATTCCAAGGTGGCGGATATGCTGCGCCGTTCACAGAAGCCGGTGGTGCTGGCGGTCAACAAGGTAGATGATTTCAAGAAGTATATGGCGGATGTCTATGAGTTTTATAATCTGGGCATTGGGGAACCTTTTTCCATCTCTTCGGTGAATAAGCTGGGATTTGGTGAGCTGCTGGACGAGGTGACATCTCATTTCGACAAGGAAGCGGCTGCTGAGGAGGAGGATGAGCGCACGAAGGTGGCCATAGTCGGCAAGCCTAATGTAGGTAAATCGTCGATCATCAATAAACTGATCGGGGAGAATCGGGTGATCGTGTCAGATGTGGCGGGGACTACCCGGGATGCCATCGACACGGAGATTACCCATAATAAGAAAGAATATGTCTTTATCGACACGGCCGGATTGCGCAGAAAGAATAAGATCAAGGAAGAGCTGGAGCGTTATATGATCATTCGGACGGTGGCGGCTGTGGAGCGGGCTGATATCGTGGTGCTGGTGATCGACGCAACGGAAGGTGTGACAGAGCAGGATGCCAAGATCGCAGGCATTGCTCATGACCGCGGCAAGGCGATCATCATAGCAGTCAATAAGTGGGATGCCATCGAGAAAGACAATAAGACGGTCAATGAATTTACTCAGAAGGTGCGGCAGGTACTCTCTTTTATGACCTATGCGGAATTGATCTTTATCTCGGCAGTCACCGGACAGCGGCTGGGCAAGCTGTTTGACCTGATCGATGTGGTCAGCGAGAACCATTCCATGCGGGTGGCAACGGGTGTGCTCAATGAGATAATGGCTGAGGCCGTGGCCTTGCAGCAACCGCCGTCCGATAAAGGCAAAAGGCTTCGCCTGTATTATATTACACAGGTTGCAGTTAAACCACCTACCTTTGTCATATTCGTAAACGATAAGGAATTGATGCATTTTTCCTATACAAGATATTTGGAAAACCAGATCAGGGAGACTTTTGGGTTTATGGGAACGCCGCTTAGATTTATCATTCGCGAGAGAAAGGAAAACAAGTAAAAGTGGAACGAGCTATATGTTTGGTGATCGGATATGTATTTGGACTGTTTCAGACGGCTTACCTTTATGGAAAGCTGCATGGCATTGACATCAGGAACTATGGCAGCGGAAATGCGGGAACGACAAATACGCTGCGTACATTGGGAACGAAGGCGGGACTGATCGTTCTGCTGGGGGATATCATGAAATGCATCCTGGCCATTGTGCTGACAAATCTGCTCTTTCGGAATTCTCATGCCGACGAGATCTATCTTCTGAAGATCTATGCGGCGGCGGGCGCGATCCTGGGGCATAATTTTCCTTTTTACCTGCATTTCAAAGGGGGAAAAGGTATTGCGGCGACAGCGGGGATGATCCTTTCTTTTCACCCGTATTTAATCCCGATGGGAGTGCTGCTGTTCTTTGGCACCTTTTTTACGACCCATTATGTGTCGCTGGGATCACTGCTTGTCTATGCCGGATTTATGACTGAGCTGGTGGTATTGGGACAGCTGGGGATTTTTGGCATGCCGCAGGCAGCCCTTAACGAGATGTATGTTGTGGCAGGTTTTTTGACGGTCATGGCTTATTATAAGCATAAGGACAATATTAAGAGGCTGCTTGACGGAACAGAGCGCAAGACATATCTTACTCATAAGAATAAGGGTGATTAAGCATGGGATCACATCAAATCAGAGTTGTTTGTATGACGTGGCAAGAGACAGAACGGAGGAAATAAGATGGCTGATATCAGTATCATAGGCGCCGGCAGCTGGGGGATTGCGCTGGCAGTGCTGCTGCATAAGAACGGACACCAGGTGACAGTATGGTCCGCTATAGAGGCGGAGATCAAGATGCTGCAAAAGGAACATGAACATAAAGATAAACTACCGGGAGTAAGACTGCCGGAGGATATGGTATTTACAACAGACTTAGAGCAAGCGGTCAAAGGAGCGGAAGTGATGGTGCTGGCAGTGCCGTCGCCTTATACGAGAAGCACATCCCACAGCATGGCATCTCTGGTCGAAGAGGGACAGGTGATCGTCAATGTGGCCAAGGGCATTGAGGAGAAAACGCTGCTCACTCTTTCACAGATCATAGAAGAGGAGATTCCGCAGGCTAATGTGGCGGTGCTTTCCGGCCCTTCCCATGCGGAGGAAGTAGGCAGGGGTATCCCCACTACCATAGTTGTGGGAGCCAAAGATAAGGAGACGGCGGAATATTTGCAGAACATTTTTATGAATGAAGTGTTCCGTGTCTATATCAGCCCGGATGTGCTGGGTATCGAATTGGGTGCGGCGCTGAAGAATGTGGTGGCTTTGGCTGCAGGTATCGCTGACGGTCTGGGTTATGGAGATAATACGAAGGCAGCGCTGATCACCAGAGGTATTACTGAGATTGCCAGACTGGGAGTGGCCATGGGCGGCAAGTTCGAGACCTTCTGCGGACTGACAGGTATCGGAGATCTGATCGTGACCTGTGCGTCCATGCATTCCCGTAACCGGCGAGCCGGCATCCTGATCGGACAGGGATACACGATGAAACAGGCTATGGACGAGGTGAAGATGGTGGTGGAAGGCGTGTATTCCGCCAAAGCTGCCATGGGACTGGCGAAACAGTATGACGTACAGCTGCCGATCATAGAGCAGGTCAACGCAGTGCTGTTTGAAGGACAACTGGCGGACGAGGCCGTAAAGAATCTGATGCTGCGGGATAAGAAGATAGAGAATCCGCTGCTGCCCTGGTAGAGCACACCGCAAAAGGACAATGACTCGAAAGAGAACATTGTCCTTTTGCGATCTTATGGATAGTGAGGGCTACAATGACTGACAGATCTCCGTCGTAGTCTTAACTTTATTCATAGAATAGATATGGATACCGTCCACACCATGCTCTCTCAGATCACGAATCTGGTTCACGGCATAGTCTATGCCGGCCTTGCGCATATCCTCCTTGTCGTCACCATAAGTGGCAATGATATCTGCCAGCGCTTTCGGGACGGAAGAACCGGAGAGCGATACGGTGGTGCCAAGCTGTTTTGCGGTGGTAATGGGCATGATACCGGCGTGGACAGGGATGTTGATTCCCATCGCACGGACTTTATCAAGGAAACGGTAGAAAAAGGTGTTATCAAAGAACATCTGGGAGACCAGGGAAGTAACGCCGGCTTCTACTTTTTCTTTCAGATGCCTGAGGTCTTCTTCCAGGCTTGGCGCCTCGAAATGTTTCTCCGGATAACAGGCGCCGGAAATCTGCAGATTCGTGTTCTCCTTCAAGTGGCGGACCAGATCCGTGGCATAATGAAATTCACGATTATTGAACTGCTCGTCGCTCATGGATAAGGGACGGTCCCCGCGCAGTGCAAGAACATGGTTTACCCCCGCCGCCCGCAGCGCCTCACAGTTTTGATGCAAGTCTTCTTTCGTGAAGCCGACGCAGGTGATATGGGCAATGGCATTAATCTGCAGCTGTTGTTGGATATAGGAAGTGATCTCGATAGTCTTACCGGCACGGGAACCGCCGGCACCATAAGTGCAGCTGATAAAATCAGGGCGCAGCGCTGCCAACTGCTGCAGAATAGGGTATACATTATCGAATTCGTCATCTTTCTTAGGTGGGAATACCTCAAAGGAGAGGCCTGTTTTGTTCTTGATCTCAGTCTGTGTCATATGTCTTTGCCGTTACGTGGAATCCTTCTATGCGTAACATTTTCCTTTCTATGGTCTGTACCTTTACTGCAATATTCTACGAATGGTTTTGTAACGTAAATGCGGCAAAACGGAAGTCGCAGAATACTGCTTGCTTTTGTACTCAAAATATCGTAACATAAATTTATGAGACAGGCAAGAAACGAAATATGAATGTACTGGAAAGGGGTAACGGTTCAGCCTTGCACTATTCCGCGAGTAAAATCGCTCTATAGGCGATTTTGTGAGTTATGCAAGCGCCAAAATGCAAAGTTAATTCCGAAGGAATTTACTTTTTTGGATGCATTTTGTGTGTATTGTGGTTACATGGTAACCACGCGTGACAGTGAAGCCGAAGGCTGAACTGTTACGAAAAGGGCGTAACGGGGAAGATGAAGGCTGAACTGTTACGAAAGGGAATCAAAATGAGTGAACAGAACAAGAATTTCAGCAGCACTTCCGATTATGTTGCATCCGAACAGCTTCTGGCAAGCGTTAATGTGGCTATCGCCCTGCAGAAACCGCTTCTCGTAAAGGGAGAACCGGGCACGGGTAAGACGATGCTGGCGCAGGCGATCGCTAATTCTCTTGGCAAGAAGCTGATCATCTGGAATATAAAATCTACCACCAAGGCGCAGGACGGCCTGTATATGTATGATACGATCCAGAGACTGTACGATGGCCAGTTTGGTGAGGAAGGCGTCAACGATATCGCCCGCTACATCAAACTGGGCAAGCTGGGAGAAGCTTTTGAGTCAGAGGAACAGGTGATCCTGCTGATCGATGAGATCGACAAGGCAGATCTGGAATTTCCCAACGATCTTCTCTGGGAGCTTGACCAGATGGAATTCTATATTCATGAGACCAAGAGAACCGTGAAGGCAAAGCACAGACCGATCGTGATCATCACTTCCAATGCGGAGAAAGAACTGCCGGATGCTTTCCTGCGTAGATGCATTTTCCACTATATTGATTTCCCGGACCAGACGTTGATGGAGGAGATCGTGCGAACCCATTATCCGGATGTGGAAGATAAGTTGCTAAAGGATGTCATGGAGGCATTCTACTGGATCCGCTCCATGAAGGATATCCGCAAGAAACCAAGCACTTCCGAATTGATTGACTGGGTCAATGCCTTGCAGATCGGTGGTATACCGACAGATAAGCTTCGTACCAATCTGCCTTTCATCGGTGTGGTGGTGAAGAAGGACGAGGATCTGGAGACAGTGAAGAACAGGCGGGAATTTTAATCAGAAAAGGAAATATTTATGTTCGGTAAATTTTTCTACACGTTAAAAGATAAGGGGCTCGACGTATCCTTAAGCGAATGGCTGACCCTGCAGAATGCGTTGGATCAGGGGCTATGCAACAGCAGCCTGACAGAATTCTATTATGTAGCGCGGATGATCTTGGTGAAGTCGGAGACGGAGTTTGACAAGTTCGACATGGCTTTCGATGAGGTGTTTAAGGGAATCCAGTCAGAGAATGAAGTCAGCAAGAATATGATGCGCTGGCTGGATAAACCGGATATGCAGGATGTCTTCGAGGAGATCCGCCACGAGATGAATCAGGAAGTGATCCAGGTGGATAAGGAAGATGTGGAGAATACCTTCAAGGAGCGGTTGCGGGATCAGAACGAGGAGCACAACGGCGGCAGTCACTGGATCGGCACTATGGGTAAGACATCTTTCGGTAATCTAGGCGGCAACATGGGCGGCATCCGGGTTGGCGGCACCACCGGCTACCAGTCTGCCTTTCAGGTGGTGGGCGCCAGGAAATACCGTGACTTCCGCAATGACAAGGTGCTGGACAACAGGCAGTTCCAGATGGCGCTGCGGAAACTGCGGCAGTTTTCATCGAAGCTGGACATTCCGGAGACGGAGTTGGATATCAACGGTACAGTGGACGCAACTTGCAATAACGGCGGCTGTCTGCAGATCGTGATGGAGAAGCCGCGCAAGAATGCGGTGAAGCTTCTGCTGCTCATGGATTCGGGCGGTACGATGATCCCCTATACGACGCTTTTGAATGAATTGTTCCATTCTGTATATAAATCCAATCACTATAAGGATGTGAAGACTTACTTTTTCCATAACTGCATCTACTCCAATCTGTATAAGACGCCGGAGTGTGAGAACGGGGACTGGATCGAGACGGAATGGATGTTTCGTAATCTGGACAGTGATTATAAGGTGATCATCGTGGGAGACGCAGCCATGGCGCCGGAAGAACTGTATTCCACATCGGGCAATTACAGAGGACCTAACGGCGGCTTGTCCGGTATGGAATGGCTACAGCTTATGAAGCGGCATTACAAAAGAATCGTCTGGCTGAATCCGAAGATGGCGCCGGGCCACGCACCTTGGCGGGAGGCTGAAACGGCGATCAAGGGGATGTTCCCCATGTATAAGCTGACGGTGGATGGGCTTAACCAGGCGATGATCAAGCTGATGGTGAACCGATGATACGCATTACTGGAGTAACCGGATGAACGCCTGGGAGGATTTTCCGGATGTGAGAGGGACGATAAACGGCAGTCTGGGGCGGAATTCGAGAAATTTTCTTGAATGGAAGGGGTATTCACTATCTTCTTTTATCTCAATTATTCCGGTACGATACAGGAGGTGCAGTACGCAGACACAGACGGGACAGATTTTCTGACAGGAGAGAATATCCGGTCTGGAGAGCGATTTACAATTTCCGCCTGGGATCTGAAAATGATTGAGGTTTGAGAATAGAACGATGTAGTGTGAATGAAATTTACAGTTGACAAACGGCGCGCTTTCGTTTACATTAAAGTCAGCAAGAAAATAGAAGCGTTGAAGAGAACAAGTAGTGATCTGCCAAACGAACAGAAAGCAGCCGGTCGATGAGAGGCGCACGGGAGGTTTATCATGAATACATCTCGGAGCTGCATGGCAGAATGGAATAGATATCCTAGTAGGTTGTGCCGGGAAATGCCCGTTATAGCAGGAGAGTATTGCGGCGGTACGTGCGGATCAGTGATCATGTCTGTAAGCCTGTTGCTGTACTTGATGAGGCAGGCAGTGTGAACTGACTGTGAAGATAGGTGGTACCACGAGTGTAACCTCGTCCTATAGTATATATAGGACGAGGTTTTTTTATCATATAAGAATTTTCTCAAATTTCCTATATGATGAAGCAGAAAAGGAGGAGACAATGAAAATCTATGAAGAACTTCAGGCAAGAGGACTTCTTGCGCAGCTGACGGATGCTGATGAGATCCGTGACCTGATCAATAACGGAAAAGCGACATTCTATATCGGTTTTGATCCAACAGCGGACAGCCTGCATGTGGGGCATTTTATGGCGTTGTGTCTGATGAAAAGACTGCAGGAGGCAGGCAACAAGCCTATCGCTCTGATCGGTGGTGGTACGGCTATGATCGGAGATCCTTCCGGTAGGACTGATATGCGCAGCATGATGACGAAGGAGACGATCGATCATAACTGTGAGTGTTTCAAGAAACAGATGAGCAGGTTCATCGATTTCTCCGAGGGTAAGGCGCTGATGGTCAACAACGCAGACTGGCTGCTTGACTTAAATTATGTGGAATTTATCCGTGATGTGGGCGCATGTTTCAGCGTCAACAACATGCTCCGTGCAGAGTGCTATAAACAGAGGATGGAGAAAGGCTTAAGCTTCCTGGAATTCAACTACATGATCATGCAGAGCTATGACTTCATGGCATTGTATGAGAGATACGGCTGCAATATGCAGTTTGGCGGCGACGACCAATGGAGCAATATGTTGGGCGGCACAAACTTGATCCGTCGCAAATTAGGCAAGGATGCCTACGCGATGACGATCACGCTGCTGATGAATTCCGAGGGCAAGAAGATGGGTAAGACTCAGAAGGGAGCTGTCTGGCTTGATCCGAATAAGACTACACCTTTTGAATTCTATCAGTACTGGAGAAACGTTGCAGACGCCGACGTGCTCAAATGTCTGCGGATGTTGACCTTCCTGCCTATTGAGCAGATCGACGAAATGGATCAGTGGGAAGGTAGCCAGCTGAATAAGGCCAAAGAGATTCTGGCTTATGAACTGACTAATCTGGTACACGGTGAAGAGGAAGCGAAGAAGGCTGAAGAAGCGGCAAAGGCACTTTTTGCAGGAGGCGGCAGCCTGGACAATATGCCTACGGCTACGCTGACAGATGACAAATTTGTGGATGGTTCCATCGATATCCTGGGTGTATTGGTGGCGGCAGGCATGGCTGCGTCCCGTTCCGAAGCAAGACGTGCCGTAGAGCAGGGTGGCGTATCCGTGAAAGGGGAAAAAGTGACAGACATAAAGGCCGCTTACACGAAAGAGACGATCGGTGCAGAAGAATTTATTGTAAAAAAAGGCAAGAAAAGCTTTAAGAAGATCGTGGTAAAATAAAGTGTCAATTCTGAACATTTGCGTAACAGGACTGAAGTGCTATAATAGAGTTGTAACGGGAGTGGCTAATGAAGTATAATTAAAAT
>ERZ779637.405-NODE-405-length-29405-cov-21.717785_pt1 | contig 29405 bp, 29 predicted proteins | sample MGYA00514196_ERZ779637 | MGnify/ENA primary metagenome ERZ779637 (study PRJEB29562, sample SAMEA4376700) | mouse gut metagenome | isolation source: Cecum | study: EMG produced TPA metagenomics assembly of the A DSS colitis mouse model was used to assess the...
AAAGTATTGATTTTTCAAGGTTCAGCACACCAATCGGTGTGGGAAGTTTGAGTAACTAACTTAATTGATGATGTGGATGTATATCAATGGATGGAAGATGTTAGAGATATAGTGAATTATAGAGAAGTGGGTTTTGAAGAACCAGAATGTTTAGAGGTTTGGAATAAATTTAAAGAAGCGTTGGATACTCATACGTTGTCAAATTTATTAAATCTTATAATAAACGATTCACAATATATTTATTGCTTTCAGGAAGAATATGCGGTAGTTGCAATACCAATTAAAAGAATGCAGTTAACGATTGCAGATTTGGGTAATAATGGATGCTTGCCATTAATTACATTAAATAGAAAAGAATATGCAAACAGTATAATAAAGGGTGCGGAAAGAAATATAAATATATTTAAATTCTAAGAAAATATAATGGACAAAATCAAGCCTCCAAGTCAAACATGATTTGGGGGTTTTCTGCTGCCCATTACATTTTCGGAAATCCTACCCGAAAACAATAAACTATGGTAAAATTGCAGTTAGCAGCAAATACCATAGAAAAGAGCAGATCACAAATCAAGCCGAAACCGATCAAAGGCTCGTTTATCAACACGATTCTTATCTTTTTATGGCGGGTGCATCAAGGTGTATGTGCATCTTTATTGCCCACTCGCCGCATGTTGAGGTCGTGTGTCAACTTGTGAGGCAGAGCATGAATAACGATAAACAGAAAAACTATGTAAAGAAAGAAAATTTAAAGAATGTCAAAGTGAAGGTTGAAGCAAGAAAAAGGATAAATTATCGAGAGGAAGAAATTTCGAATTGTGGGTGTATTTATGGTTGATATGGAATACAGAGTCAGAAGATAGAAAAGTGGAGAATAACAATAGCGGAAAGGGACAGGAAATCAAGTAATGCGTAAATACGCGATTTTAAAGGAACCGATAAAATGTAACGGTAAAGAATTTATTATTAAAATTATGTTATATCAATCAAAGAAAGAGGTTCTTTTATTTAAGTATTGCAGCATGGATGCTATTCAATGTTCTTTTGATACCTGGTATCCGGATGTAGAATCAGTCTATGAAGATTGGGATGATGAAATAGATGAACGAGGTTGGATAGAGATTGATGATCCGTTGCCGGATTGTCAACATGATGCTTTTTTACCAATACGAGTTAAAGGACGTAATACAGGTAATCCACAATGGGGACAACTTGAAATATTAAAAGACGGGCAGTGGGTAGATTATAGTATGTAAATTTACCAGATAGCAAGAGTATAAATTGCAGATTTGTGCGTACAGGTTGCGGGTTTGCCGGAACACAGATATAATGGTTGTAAACTATTTTGGGAATGAGGTGCAGTTTTGGATATATCAGGATTATTGGAAAAAAGGAAGCGGTATGAAGCAGTCAAGGACAGCATCCCAGAAGCGACAAGGATATCATTGGAGAATGCTTTCGAGGTGGAGTATACTCATCATTCAACAGCCATTGAAGGAAATACACTGACCCTGATGGAAACGAAGGTGGTGCTGGAAGACGGGATTGCAATCGGCGGGAAATCCCTCCGGGAGATTTATGAAGTGGTAAACCACAATAAGACATACCGGTATGTGAAAGAGTGTATCGGCAAAGGACTTGCACTGGAGGAAAACATTGTAAAGGATATCCATGACCTGCTTATGGAGAAATATCCTTACCGGCGGCATCTACCGCAGGGAAGAGGTGGTGATCAGCGGCGCAAGCCATACGCCGCCTGCAGGCAGTGAAATGTATGCACAGATCAAAAACTTTTATGTGGAGCTTTCCGGGAAAAAGGGATTGAACAATATCGAACTGGCGGCGTGGACACACGCTGAGTTTGCGCGGATACATCCTTTTCTGGACGGAAACTGCAGGACATCAAGACTGCTTATGAATTACCAGCTGATGGCAAAAGGCTTCCTGCCTGTATATATTGCGAAGGAGGACAGGCTGGCGTATTATAACGCGCTGGACCAATATGCAGCGCATGGCAGGCTGGATGATTTTGCAGAAATGATAGCCTTGCTGGAGGAGAAAAAGTTAGACAAGTATCTGGAACTGGCCGCCATACAGGAGCAGGAACCGCCGACACAGACCATGTAGACAACATCATACAAATAGAGCGGAAGAAGTATCAGACGAAACGTTTGGTACTTTTTTTGTGTCCTGACAGCATAACATGCCAGTTTTACAGAAAACAGGAGGTAGCAATGAAAAACAAAAACAGAAAGAAAAAAATGGAAGAACAGACGCCGGGTGAGGTGACGCTGAAAGGCTATCTGGACATGATCGCCCCGTCCGTGATCCAGTTTTATACGGATCATTACATCTGCGGCAATACCTACCGCAGCGTGTGGGCGCTCAGGGAGTACCCGACCGCCGCGGATGAACAGGCAATCCTGCGCCATCTGGGGGAAAAGGACGGCGTCACGCTGCGCATCTATACAAGGAGCAGGCAGGGCGTGGTGAAGACTATCCGCCCATGAGCATGTGGCAGCTGATTGTAAAACATAAGACGCCGCCCACTCGCTTGACATACTGACAACAATTTCCTTTTTACATAAACAGCTGGATGAGTGCTTTGTTGTTCCACAGCAGATCATATAGACAGAAACATCTAAAGGCAAGATTCGGTTGTTTTGAGAATCAAAGTAAGATATAATATGAATGTGGTCAGATACCTTTTTGTAGATGACTATATCCTATGCAAAGAGGAGGAAGACCGTGGACACAGAATTGAAAAATGCGGTAAAAGCGACAGATACGAAAGCACAGTATGATGCCAGTGCAAAACGTCTGTTAGGACAGAAAAGCATTCTGGCACATATACTGGTAAAGACGGTAGATGAATTTAGAGGAATGAATCCCAAAGAAGTGGTTTCCTATATTGAGGGACAGCCTTATATCAGTACAGTATCGGTAGAGCCGGGACTTACCAATACTAACAGTGAGAAAGACGGTCAGCGGCTTGTTGGGTTCAATTCTGAAAATGAGGAACTGAATGAAGGACTGGTAAGGTTTGACATTGTTTTTTGCGTCCGAATGAAAGACGGGTTGTCACAGATTATTGTTAATGTGGAGGCACAGAAAGATGATCCAAAGGGCTATCAGATATTGAACCGGGCAATCTTTTATGTGAGCCGATTAATTTCCTCGCAGAAAGAAAGAGATTTTGAGAATTCCAACTATGATGACATAAAGCGTGTTTATTCGATATGGGTATGTATGAATATGGAAGAAAATACTATGAGCCATATTCATCTTACGAATGATAATGTAATCGGTTCCTATGAATGGAAGGGAAAACTGGATTTGCTGAACATTGTAATGATTGGGTTAGCAGAGGAACTTCCGGGGCATGATGAAAGATATGAACTGCATCGTCTGCTTGGAGCATTGCTGTCAAAAGAACTTACTATAGATGAGAAACTAAACATACTCGGAGAAGAATACGATATTCCTATTGAGGAGAGTTTTAGAAAGGATGTGAGCGTTATGTGTAATCTGAGTCAGGGCATTGAGGATAAAGGGATTGCGATTGGCGAAGCAAGTGTTAATCAATTGGGGCTGACATATTGTTGTCCGTCAAATTAGAAGCGGATGCTCCAGTCACATTAAAACAGTGTGACCGGAAGCATCCGGTAAGAAACTCTTCACATTACTGTTTGTGCATTCTGCACATTGGAAGAAACAGCAGGCGGTTCATGCACGCCAAGGCGCAGGGTGGAGTTAAGCTGGGGCAGGCCGACTAAAAGGATGACCGCACGGTCTTTTGGGTCCATCTCAAAGTTGAAGAGGATTTTCAGGTCATTCAGGATGGCATTGCTTACATAGTTGGCCTCATCAATGATGAATACAGGGGTTCTGCGATTTTCCATGGCAAGGCGTGAAATTTCTTCCTGAATGGACTTGAAATTATCGGGTTTGCGGAAGGAGGGCTGCGGGCCGAGTTTATCGGCAAGGCTTCTGTAAAAATCATTTACGGTGAGGGTGGAAAGGCTTTGATAAAAGACTTTGTACAGGGAAGGATTGAGGGACGCCTTCCAACTGCGCACAGCGGTAGTCTTGCCCCTGCCTGCCGCTCCCGTCAGGAGGCCGAAGCCCTTGTTCTTAGCCAGATAATCAAGCCGGAAAGCAGCTTCGCGGCTCTCTTTTGTATCCACAGGGATTTCTTTTGCATTTTTAAGGAACGGATTGTATTCCAGTCCGAAACCTGAGAAAGCCTTGTACCACTTCAAGTCGTCTCTTACAAAACGGAGCCTACATTGCAAGGGCAAAGCAAAAGAGAGGTGAACCCACCAGATTAGAAACATTCGATTTTCTGGGATTTACGTTTTATTGTGGTTGCTCGCGCAAAGGTGTACCATATATAATGCCAAAGACAAGTTCTAAGAAATTCAGACAGAAAATCTGAGACATAAAGGCATGGTTATATGCGAACAGAGACCAAGCGCTAAAGAAACTAATGGGTATGCTTAATCTGAAACTGACAGGTCATTATAGGTACTATCGAGTTAGCTTTAATGGCAGAATGCTTTCAAACTACAAACAACAAGTGAGGGAACTTCTGTTTAAAGTGCTGAACAGACGAAGTGACAGAAAGAGCTATACAAGAGAAGGATTTATTGAGATGCTGAAATATTATCCGTTGGCAATGCCAAAGATTTATGTCAGCTTGTTTTGAGATTGTAAATATTATTATGAAGAGCCGTATGCGGAAAAGCCGCACGTACGGTTCTGTGAGGGGCTTACATTGTGAGGTGTAAGTCTACTCGACTATAATAAAGAAAGGCTAAGATGGATATGTGTACTGAAAAAGATAAAGAGGAATTAGTGGAAGCTCTTGTAACCGCTGCCGGAGCTGCGTTCCTGTCTCTGAAAGAAACAACCCAAGAACATTTTTATTTTTATGTATTTGTATTTGATGAGGGAATGCACCCCTATATTTCAGCATGGTCTTACGAAGCGTTGGAAAAATCCATAAAGGAACAGCAGATAACCGATGAGGATAAGAGCTGGTGGAAATGGGATAGCGCAGATTCTCCTTATGCTGTTTATGGATACGATGAATTTTTTGGTGAAGTGGGTACATTGCTGGATCAAAGGGCAAGTAAATTATCCGATGATGAATTATATGAGACTGAGTGGGAAGTGCGGATTGAACTTATGGAAGAGGCTATGAAAAGACTCGATACTTTCGGTTTGTTTGGAACTGGGAAAGAGCGGGAATGCGTGGTCATCAATGTAGAACAGGCTCCGCCTGACGGCGATGGCGCAGAATACGACCGAGCATTGCGATTAAATCCGCCTTCGGCTCTGTTGTCGGAATATTTGGAAACCTGTGAAACCCAAGAAAACGATTAGCCCATAACAGTAAATTCAAATTTGTGAGGATGAATGTGATTCATGAATTGATGTTGATTAGGCCATCTAAACTATATGCAGAACAAGTTATGTCATATAAAGAAGAAATGTTACAATGTGGAGATAGTTTTGATGGTTGTGCAGGTCTTGAAGATGTCCAATCATTTGATGAGTGGATTGAATTTGAGAGAAGATTAAGAGAAAAATATAAAAGCGGATATGTTCCATCAGAAGTGTTTTTAGCGGTAAGGCGAAAAGACGATTTTGTTGTTGGTATGATTGATTTTCGACACCCATTATCGGATTTTCTCAAAAATTTTGGGGGTAATATTGGATATAGTGTTCGTCCGTCAGAAAGACGAAAAGGTTATGCGTCTGAAATGCTGGGATTAGTTTTACCTTTTTGCCGTGCGTTTGGAGAAAGCAAGGTTTTAGTAACCTGCGATAAGCGAAATGTAGCTTCGCAAAGGACGATTATTAAAAACGGTGGAGTGATGGAAAATGAAATTGTTGATACAGTGGGATTAAGTAAAAGTGGCATTATTCAAAGATTTTGGATTTCAATATAGCGTCTTTCTCAACCATTTCCAGTTTGACATACTGGGGAATCGAGATTTATCAAAAAAATGTAGGAAATTATATGGAACAGATATGGAAAGAAATGTTTCAGGCGGCAAAAGCAGTACAGAATGGGCGGCAAATATCTGATTATGTGGATGCGGGGGGAGTTGCTGCCGCAATACTATCATCATCAGGAAAAATATATGTGGGTGTCTGTGTAGATACCTGTTCTACATTGGGAATATGTGCTGAAAGAAATGCGATTTTTAATATGATAACAAATGGCGAACAGAAAATAGAAAAAGTGCTTGCAATCATGCCAAATGGAAAGTCCGGTGCCCCATGTGGTGCTTGTCGGGAATTGATGGTTCAGCTTATGCCCAATAGCTATCAGGAAATTGAAGTGCTGATGGATTTTGAAACAGAGGAAATAGTTACTCTTGGTGAACTTACTCCTAAGTGGTGGATATAAACAGCTTCCAGTTTATCAACACCCCAAAAAAGGCAGCCGCCTCGTCAAAGCGTCTGCCTTTTTTCCTTTGTCCCCTTACCCACATCTGAAAACTTCTGCCATCATCTTTGCCCCAGCTTAAAACCGTCAATGAACATTTCCGAGAACTCATACGGGATTACGTCAAGCTGCTCGTCCATGATTTCAATAAACCGCTTGTCAAGGGGCGGTTCCAGCTTAGCCAATAACTCAATAAAATCGTCATAGTGGTTATAATTCCCCTGATAAATTTTTCGGTATTCCTCGCCTTTAGGGGCATACTGTTCTTTTCAGCGTAATCTTTCAGCATAAGTTTCTGGTTGGAGATGCTCATGCTCTCATTCTGGCTGCCGTCATCAAGGGTAAGGTGCTTCTGGTTACCGGGTATGTATTTACTCATGGAGAACCTCCTACTGCTGTCAGGAGGACATGGAGAGTATAGCACTGCTATATGAAAGAGTAAACGCCATCTTTGCAGAGGTGAATTCCACCATATGATGGGGGAGCGGAATTTAAAATTTCCATTTTCGATTGTCCGTTCTGTTTTTGGAAGACCTACCCGAAAACAGTAAACTATGGTAAAATTACAGTTAGCAGCAATTGTCATAGGAAATATCGGATCAATAGATTGGAAGGACGGCATATGGCAAAAGTTTTATATCAGAATATTATTGGTATAGCTGTGCTGGGGTTGTTGCTCGCGGCATGTGGCGCTCCGGCTGGGAATGTGGACGGGAATCCCGACGGCGGAGAGAGTTTTGACGCCGGGGGTGGTTCCGATGTAGGAAAGTTTTTCTGGGAGAGTAATATTGGGGAAGGACAGAATAACGCTGAATCAAAGGAAGAACTGAAAGAATGGCAGGAGGAGCACGACAGTTGTGGGGTGCAGGAACTTAGCGGATATCTGTATAAATATACTCCCATAAGCCCTTATGCCAGTGCGGAAATTACGATAAAGGATTATGAGGGGGAACAGCTGGAAACCGGGTGGGATGAGCCGCTGGCTTTTCGGTTCGCCGGAGAGGCGGATGTGACATGGCGGTTTTACCATTCTCTTGCGGAAATGGACACGGCGTTAAATGGGGCGGTTATGCAGGAAATGGATGGGAACCCGCTTCATTTTCTGTACTATACCTTCCCTATGACAGAGAATGACCATGCCCTCGATCTGTACAACAATCTGAAAAGAAGATTTGGTACAGAGGAACATTCATTGACAGCATGGGGTGTGGACAATGGGAAGATGTTTCAATTCATACAGGAAACAAGGAAAGAGGAGGACGGCTATGAACTTACTTATCTGCAAAGCCGGAGCTCGAAGGTCAATCTCTTTGTGAAAGGCCGGTCCGCATTTGGGCTTACCCTGTTGAATGCGCCGTCGGAAGGGGACGACGAAACTCTGGAATATGTGTTCAAAGACGTTTTTCAGCGCTACGGTGATTCGGGGAGCGGATGGGGGCTGGATGAGGAAAGCCTGTACTGGATTGATCATAACGAGCGGCTGACCGAACTGGAGGAGCCGAAGCGCAGCTTTCGGGAAGTCCGCGGAATTGATGAGAATTGGGAAGACGAAGGGATCATGAGGTATTTTGGACTGCTCGTGGAGGCGGAATATGAGCTGCCGCTTACGGAGAGCGGCAGGATGCTGTCCCTGCACTTTTCGCTTGCGGAGGAAGATGGGGAAGAAGAGATTTCAGTTTCTGATTTTGTGGATGATTTCAGGAAAGATTACTTTACTTCTATTGCCAGTTCCCTGACAGAAAGCGAAGAAGGGACTTTCGGGGATGAAAAAGAAATGTCTGCGGAGGAAGCAGATACAGAATTTCGCTACTATCTCCTGAACGGTTTTTGTATGGACGAACCATACGATATGACGGTGACGGATATGGAAACCGGCGAAGTGCTGCAGGAGAGAAAGGTATCCTTAAGTATTGAACTGCCGGACACAATCACCTATCCGGATTTAAATGGCGACGGTTACGCAGATATGCGGGTTGGCGCGCCAGTTCATATGAGTGGGGAAAAAGCGGAGGAGGAAGATTATACGCCGCCATCTTATCTGCTCTGGGATCCACAGACGGAGCAGTTTGTGCGCAAGACAGAAAAAGAGGTGGAAAACAGCAAACGGGCGGTGGCAAACGGTTTAACGGAGGAAGAACAGGAGGAGAAGACCAAGCGGGAAAGGAGCGATCCTTTTTTGCTGATTCAGGAATTGCCAGAGCCGGAAGAGTCGAAGGACTATATCAGACTTACGGGCGAAAATATGCAGGAATATGAGGTGCAGAAAGGAGACAGTCTCTGGCGTATCAGCGAGCTTTTTTATGGAGACGGGTACAAGTGGACGACAATCGTGCGTGCCGAAGATGCGCCGAAGAACCCCGATTATCTGCTGGCAGGGGAGACGGTATTTGTGCCGGAGGTTTTCTACATTCGAAAGGACCCGTTTTCCAGAGGCGGTCTGCGCTCCGAGGGGAGCTTTCAGATTGAACAGCCGTTTGGGTTTACCTATTATTTTTTGAATGGGGATGTGAGTTACGCATGGTGGGAGGAAGAGAATCAGATACACAGCCTGCCGGTGACGAATCCTGTGGGACAAAATCCATTCCATGAGCCGGAGGAATGGGAAGCGTTTCAGGCGGCGGCGATACGGTGCAGCGAAGAACTCTGTCCGGGAAGAGTGTCGAACCTCACATTTGAAAAGTACCATATGGAGGATGGCTGTGATCTGTACGGGTATATTTTCGAGTATGATACGGGGGAAGAAATCCTGGAATACGTGGATTTCTTCAAGTTTGGCAAGGATAATATGTCGGAAGTAATCGGTGTGCGTGAGCAGGAGCCGAACACTGTGCTGGTGAATACTGTCCGTTATATGGCGGCAAGTTTCACTGATTACGGCGGTGAGCCGGGTATGGGATGGGGTGATGACGCAGGTCCTAACGTGGGTGCAGACCAATGGGAGTATCCTTACCTTCACAATCTGTTTGAGGCGGCGAGGGAGCAGTTTCAGATTTCGGGGAAGTAGTTGCTGGTTACATGATATGCGTGAACGGGTGGACGCTTATGCGGGCAAAATTGAACAATATGCGTCAGCTGCATACAATTATGACTATAATAGAGAATATCCATTAATGGTGGCAAAAACTCCTGTGCCATATGGAAATAAAAAGTGACTTTTGGAGGAAAAGCATGGATGCGAGAAAAGGCAACATCTATGAGATCTTAAATGGGAACAGACAATTTCTGATACCTGTCTACCAGCGTTATTATAGCTGGGATGTGGAACAGTGTAAGCGTCTCTGGAATGATATTGTCGAGATGCAGAAGAGGGGAAAAGAGGGGCATTTCGTAGGCTCTATTGTAAATATTGCAGAGCAGGCAATGCCCACCGGCGTCCAAAAATATATGATTATTGACGGGCAGCAGCGAATAACGACACTTTCATTACTACTGATTGCTCTTCGTGATTATGCTGTCAAAAATCCTGGCGACACAACAATCAATGCCCGCCGTATTGACAATATGCTGTTGAAAAATGAGTATGAAATCGGGGATGAGCGGTACAAGCTGCTTTTGACGGAAACAGACAGAGACATTTTAAAGTGCCTTGTAGAAGAAAAGCCTATTTCGGATGATACAAGGTCGAAGCTGCTGGACAACTATAGATTCTTTGCAAGTAAAATTGCTGACAAAGAATTGCTGCCGGCAGAGATATATGAGTCTATCGGTAAATTACAGATTGTCAATATTACACTTGACCGCTTAGTGGATGACGCGCAGGCTATTTTTGAGAGTCTAAATTCCACAGGTAAAGAGTTGTCAGAATCTGACTTAATCAGGAACTATGTTTTAATGGGATTGGAACCTGCTGAACAGACCTATGTTTACGAGCATCTTTGGCGCCCGATGGAATTGCTTTTTGTGTATGAGACGCAGGGCTTGGTTATGGACAAGTTCTTTCGCGATTACTTAACAATGAAGACTACGCGCATACCGAAGCAAAATCGTATATATGAAGAATTTAAACTTTATCACTTAAATTGTGAATTTGGAACTGTTCGGGAATTATGTCAGGATTTGTTTACCTATGCCATTTATTATACGGATATGGCGTTTGGGAGAAATAATAACTCTATACTTAAGGCTCTTTATGAGGATATGAATGATCTGCGCATGGAAGTATCTTATCCATTTTTACTCAAGGTACATAATGATTATGCTGAGGGTATGATTAAAGAAGATGGTTTGCAACAGATTATTCGGCTTTGCATCAGTTATGTATTTCGCCGCAGTATTTGCGACATTCCGCCAAATTCTTTAAATAAAACTTTCGCGACTTTGAAAAACGAAATCAGGTCGGATGACTATGTAAATTCTATTAAGGCATTCTTTATTATGCGTGATGATTATAAGGAATTTCCAAATGATGATAAATTCACGGCGGCATTTGTTTCGAAGGATATATATACGATGCGTTCCCGTAATTTTATTTTAAGTCATTTGGAGAATTATGGTAATAAAGCCCCGATTATCATAGAAAATTATACAATAGAGCATATCATGCCGCAGAATAGTAATCTGAGCCCGGAATGGCAGAAAATGCTTGGAACTAATTGGCGGGATGTACAGAAGACCTATCTGCATACAATAGGAAATTTGACTCTGACGGCATATAATTCCGAGATGAGTGACCATCCGTTTATGGTAAAAATGGACATGGAAGGCGGTTTTAAGGAGAGTGCGCTCCGGTTGAATGCTTATGTAGTCAAAGTTACCGAATGGAATGAACAACGGATAAAAGAGCGTGCTCGTCTGCTGGCTGATAAAGCCAAACAGATATGGGCATTCCCAGATATGACTGTAGAGGAATTGGCTCCCTATCAAGTGGAGGAAAAACCTGCTGAGAGGTATAATCTTGAAACCTATGATACAAATGTATTCACCAAAACACTGTTTGATGTTCTGGACCGCCGTATCCGAAATCTCTCGCCGTCGGTGAAACGAGAATTTAAAAAGCTGTATGTTGCTTATAAACTGGATACTAATTTTGTGGATATTGTTTTCCAGAAGCAACGCTTGCGAATTTCTATCAATATGAAGTTTTCGGAGGTTATTGATCCGAAAGGCATTTGTAGAGATATTACGGGTCTTGGTCGCTGGGGAAACGGGGATGTGGAATTGTACATGGAGCATACCGCAGATGTTGACCAGATTATGGACATAGTTGAACAATCATATCGTGTGCAAGCTGATGAGGCGTAACAGGAGTAAAACCAAATGAACATAGAAGAACAATTCAACTTAATCGCCCAAGAATACGACGCCAACCGCAGCGATGTTTTAGCAAAACGCGCCGGGCGGTACGCGTGAGGGGATGGAAAGAAATATGAAATTGATATTGGATCGCATGGATGAGCTGATAGCTTCTGTAGGATATTGTGCCGAAAGAAAATATGAAAATGAAGTTCTGAATACGATATATAACTATTGTTTCGCATTTTTTACAAAAGAAGCCGAAGTTATAACGCTTACAGGAAAACCTCTTGAGGTAGTCTTATATAGCAAATATTATTGGCTTATGCGGTATGTGAAAAAATATAATGAAGTAAATGGATATGATGCGGGTATGGAGCAGCAGCAATTTAAGCTGATTGAGGAATTGGAGCAGAGGCTTGGAGATGTTGATTGGGACTTGCTTCAAAGAATAGATGATGATATGGTGAAATGAAAAGAGGGAGGAATTGAAAATGACTTTATCCAACATCACAGTCAACACCCAGAGCAGCATCCGCATCGAGGGCTCGAAAATCTTATACTTTGACCCGTACCAAATTTCGAACGCCGCCCACGACGCGGACCTGATCTTTATCACCCACGATCACTACGACCATTTTGAGCCGGAGTCCATTGCGAAGCTGAGGAAGGCGGAGACGCTTCTTGTTGCGCCGGAATCCATGAAAAAGAAGACGCTTTCCAAGTCGGGCATTGCCGAGGAAAACTGTTTGTTCTATCGACCGGGGGAATCCCATGAGGCGGGCGGGGTCGCGATTGAGACAATCCCGGCTTACAATAAGCTGAAACCTTTTCACCCGAAGGGAAAGAAGTGGCAGGGATATGTGGTGACGATGGACGACACCCGCTACTATGTGTCCGGCGATACGGATGTGAATGAGGATATCAGAAAGGTGCGCTGTGATGTGGCGTTGATTCCGATCGGGGGATTTTACACGATGGACCGGAAACAGGCGGTGGAGTACATCGTGCAGTTAAAGCCGAAAGCGGTGATTCCGACGCATTACGGCAGCATTGTGGGAAATAAAACCGACGGGCAGAAGTTCCGGAAGATGGTGGAGGGTCTGGACAGCAATATTCAGGTGGAGCTAAAGCTGTAAGAAAGCCAAGGATATCGCTGCGTGTGTTTTCCTTAAGTTAATGGAAAGTATGGCTGGGGAGGGCGTTATGCAAGTCTCCCCAGCTTTGTCGTATCGGCGATCACAATCATTTTCATGGACGGCTGTAAAGGCATTTCGGGGTCGATATCAATACGGACGTTTTTGCCCTCAACGATTGCTACCACGTTAATCGAGTATTTTTTTCTAAGGTTTAATTCGATCAGGGTCTTTCCTGTCCATTCCGGCTTGACGGGCAGCTCAACCAGAGAGATGTCTTTGGAGAGTTCCATGATATCAACAAACCCGGAGCTTAAAAGGTTTTTGGCAAGGCGGATGCCGGATTCGCTCTCGGGAAATACGACCCGGTCTGCGCCCACTTTGTGCAGAATTTTGCGATCCAGATCGGTGGCGCATTTGGCGATCACGGTTTTCACGCCGATTTCCTTGCAGAGCATGGTTGCCATGACGCTTGCCTTGAGATTGCTTGCCATGGCAATGATGACAACGTCGATATTGGCGATGCCGAGCTGCCTGACGACTTCCGCCTCGGTGATGTCTGCGCATTTGCAGATGGGGATTTCGGCGATGGCGGCATTGACCAGTTCCTCGTCCAGATCCACGGCAAGCACTTCCGCGCCGTTTCCTACAAGCTCTTGCGCTACGGCAAGACCGTATCTGCCGAGACCGAATACCGCATAAGATTGTTGAATGCCCATAAGATAATTTTCCTTTCTCAGCCCACGCTTATATCTTCGGTGGGATTCTTGATGATATTTTTCGTTTCCTTCTTTGTGTTCAGCGCGATCATAAGGGAGATCGGACCGACTCTGCCGAGATACATGGTTATGATGATAATGATTCTGCCCCATAGATTCAGCTCGGATGTCAGGCTTCTCGTCAGACCTACCGTGGCGGCGGCGCTGACGGTTTCATATACGATGTCAAGGGCATCCGCGTCGGTGACAGCCGACAGGAGAAGGGTTGCCGTAAACAGGATAATAAACGCCATACTCACCACTGCAACCGCTTTGCTGACTGCGTGTTTCGGAATGGTGCGGTGAAAGAGCTCCGCTTCGGCATGTGTTTTCATTGTGGCAAATGCCGAGGTAATCAGTACCGCGAAGGTTACCGTCTTAATGCCGCCTGCGGTGCCGACTGGCGATCCGCCGATGAACATCAAGAGCAGGGAAGCGATGGCGGAAGCGTTCGTCAGGTCCTCCTGCGGGATGGTTGCGAAGCCTGCGGTTCTTGTGGTTACAGACTGGAACAGGGAAGCCTGCAGCTTGTCAATAAAAGAAAAACTGCCTATCGTCAGCGGATTGTTATATTCAAAAACAAATATAGCAGCCGTTCCGGCAAGGATAAGGATTCCTGTGACGGAGAGGGCAATTTTGCTGTGAAAGGTCAGATTGGTGAAGCATCTGAGACGCTGCCGCCGTATATTTTTCAATGCGCCCACGAGATCCCACCAGACAATGTAACCGATACCGCCGAAAACGATCAGCAGAATGGTCACGAGATTGATAACGGGGTTATGGACATAGGCGTACAGGCTGTTTTCCGATATCACGTCCATACCAGCATTGCAGAAAGCGGAGACGGCGTTAAACAGGGAAATCCAGACACCTTTTACGCCAAATTCGGGGATAAACACCGTCATATACAAAAGCGCGCCGATTCCTTCGATCAAAAACGTTCCGGCAATCACTTTTCGGATAAATTTAACCATGCCGGACAGGGTATTTAAGTTGAAAGCGTCCTGAATAAGCATCCTGTCCCGGATACCGATCCTGCGGTGCAGGCTGATCATCAGACCGGACATGATAGTGACGACGCCGAGCCCGCCGATCTGTATGAGAAAGAGAATGACGATCTGACCGAAAAAGCTCCACGTGGAAAAGGTGGGAACGGTCACAAGGCCCGTTACACAGATAGAAGTGGTCGCCGTAAATAGCGCGTCTATATAGGGTACGGCTATGCCGTCTGCGGAACTGACCGGCAGGGCCAGCAGCGCGCTTCCGAAAAGAATTGCCAGCAAAAAGCTGAGCAGGATTGTCTGTGTTGTGGATAAATTGATGCAAAACTTCTTTTTCATGGGAAAGCCTTTCTGTCAGCACATAACAGCTCACCCTTAGGATTCACTGTCACGTACACACAGATATAGTTTACGACGTATTTTATACAATTTCAAGGGAATGTATAAAACTCGCCATGCATGGAATTGACGACCAATGGTCGAAGTGCTATATTTCCCATTGAAAGAAAGAGGTGTTGTTCTATGGAGAACGAAAAAATGGAAAAAAAGGGCGGCAATCAGACAATGCTCAAAATCTGCGGATTCATTGTGGATAAACGAAATCTGTTTTTCCTGCTGTTTGGCATTCTGATTATTTTTTCCGCCGTATCAAGAAATTGGGTTAATGTAGAGAACTCCATGTCCCATTATCTTCCGGATTCCACGGAGACGAAACAGGGGCTGGATCTGATGGAACAGGAGTTTATTACATATGGAACCTGTGATGTGATGGTGGCGAACGTTTCTTATGAACAGGCGGAGTCTATTGAGAAGAAGCTGGAGTTTATACCGGGCGTCTTTATGATAGACTTTGATGACACGGAAGACCATTACTTTAACGGTTCTTCCTATTATAATGTCACTTTCGATTATGACGAGAAGGATGACCAGTGTCTGGAAGTGCTGGAGCGGGTGAAGGAAGAACTGGAGGGGTATGACTATTATCTGTCTACTACGCTGGGGGATATCGAAGCGGAGCTGATTGCGGAGGAAATGAATGTCATCGTCGTTCTGGTTGCTTTCGTGGTGGTGACGGTGCTTCTGCTCACCTCGCAGGCATATGCGGAGGTTCCGGTTCTGCTGATTACCTTCGTGGCAGCGGCAATTTTGCAGATGGGTACGAATTTTGTGTTCGGCACAATCTCCTTTGTGTCCAATTCCGTGACGGTGGTGCTGCAGCTTGCGCTGTCAGTGGATTACGCCATTATTCTTTTGAACAGATATAAGGAGGAGCATGTCAATCTGGAAGCCCGCGAGGCGATTATCATTGCCCTGAGTAAGGCGATCCCGGAGATCTGCGGCAGCTCCCTCACGACGATAGGCGGTCTGATCGCCATGGGCTTTATGCAGTATAAGATGGGACCGGATTTGTCCATGTGCCTGATTAAGTCCATTTTCCTGGCGCTTGGTTCCGTGTTCCTGCTGATGCCGGGCGTGATTATGTTGTTTTCCAAACTGATGGATACGACCAAACATAAGAACTTTATACCGGACATTCCTTTTGTGGGAAAATTCGATTACGCGACGAGACATATTGTGGCGCCGCTTTTTGTACTTGTGATTGTGGGGGCGTACACGGTTTCCAGCAAGTGCCCTTACGTGTTCGGCGACAGCACGATTACTCCGCCGATCCAGAACAGCATCCAGAAAACGGAGGAACTGCAGACGGACAATTTTGGCGCCAGCAATATGGTAGCGCTGATTGTGCCGGCGGGAGATTACGAGAAAGAGGCCAGATTATTAGAGGAGCTGGAAGCTTGTCCCGAGGTAGATTACACGCAGGGGCTTGCAAACATAGAGGCGCTTGACGATTACTGCCTGACAGATAAGCTTACGCCCAGACAGTTCTCGGAGCTGATTGATCTGGATTATGAGGTGGCGGAGCTGGTATACGCCGCTTATGCCGTAAATGACGAGGACTATGCGAAGGTGGTCAACGGCCTCCCGGAATATAAAGTGTCTCTGATAGACATGTTTATGTTTGTCCACGATGAGGTAGAGGAAGGGTATGTCACGCTGGCGGATGATCTGCAGGATACGCTGGACGAGGCGTATGATGCCATGAATTTTGCGAAAAACCAGCTGCAGGGCGAAAACTACAGCCGTATGCTGGTATTTCTGACGCTCCCCGAGGAGAGTGGGGAGACTTTCGCTTTCCTTGACAGGATGCATGAAATCGCGGATAAGTATTATCCCGGCGGCAGGGTGCTGGTATGCGGCGAATCGGTGAGCCAGTACGATCTCCAAAAGACTTTTGGACGCGACAATCTGGTAAACAACGTGGTGTCCATTCTTGCCGTGCTGGTGGTGCTTCTGTTCACCTTCAAGTCGGCGGGTATGCCGGTGCTTCTGATTGCGGTGATTCAGGGCTGTATCTGGCTGAATTTTTCGATTCCGGCGCTGCAGCATGACAATATTTTCTTCATGTCCTATCTGATCGTCAGCTCGATCCAGATGGGCGCGAATATTGACTACGCCATTGTCATTGCAGGGCGGTATATGGAACTGCGAAAGGAAAACGGCAGACGGCAGTCCATTATAGATTCCATGAACCAGGCGTTCCCGACGATTATTACCTCGGGAACCATGATGGTGGTGGCGGGCTTTTTGATTGGTAAGCTTACTTCCAACGCGGCGATTTTCGGCATCGGAAAATGTCTGGGGAGAGGAACTTCCATTTCTATTCTGGTGACCATGTTTGTCCTGCCGCAGATCCTTCTGGTGGGCGATAAGATTATTGAGAAGACAGCCTTTGTGATGAATATGCCGATTCGCACGAAGAATGTGACCGGGCTTATGAGAGTGGACGGTCTGGTGCGCGGCAGGATTGAAGGGACCGTGACAGGTACGATGAGCGCCATTGTCAGGGGTAATGTGAGCGCCTATGTGGAGGCGGGAGATGTGACGGAGCTTACGGAAGAAGAATACAGACAGTTGACGGAGACCGTGTCCGGGGAGATGGCGAGCAGACGGCAGCTCGAAATCGGTGGCAGGGATACATCGGACAGGGAAGTGACGGAACAGGATAAGAGCAGGGAGGTGGCGGATCATGAGTAAAAAGAGACTGACAGCCCTGCTGCTAGCGGCGGCGATGACGATAAGCGCTTTTCCCGCATCACAAGTATGGGCTTTGGAGGAGAATCCACAGTCAGAGGCGGAGAAAGAAGCGGAAGCAGAAAAACGGACAGAGGATAAGGAAAAAGACGGGGAGACAGAGGAGGAAGAAGTTGCCAGCATAGAGGATGCCAAAGAGACGATTGCTTCTTACAGTGATGAGGAAATCGAATGGGAGAACATATTCATAAGCAATGCAGAGGAAATGAAGGCTTTTGCCAAAGACTGCTGGCTGGATACATGGTCCCTGAATAAGAAGGTGTATCTGACAGCGGATATTGATCTTGCCGGAGAAAATTTTGTACCTATACCTACTTTCGGCGGTTATTTTGACGGGCAGGGACATACAGTCAGTGGGTTTCTGGTGCATAAACCGATCTCCTATGTGGGACTATTCAATTACACACAGGAAACGGCGGTGATCGCCAACCTGAAAGTAGAGGGCACGGTCAAGCCGACAGGGAAGCCGATGGTGGTTGGCGGTATCGTTGGGGATAACAGCGGTATTTTGCTGAACTGTGTCTTTGACGGAGTTGTGGAGGCAAACGACTATGTTGGCGGTATTGTCGGCTACAATGAGATCAGCGGCGTATTGATGGACTGTGAGGCTAAGGGCACGATCGCGGGCGCGCATTATACGGGCGGTATAGCTGGCGAAAATGTTGGTAATATAGTGGGATGCCTCAACCGTGCTGACGTCAATATTTCCAGTGAAGACAAGGCGAGGTCTCTGGAGGACATCGATCTTGGACAGTATACGACAGGGCTGTTAAGTTCTCTGGAAGGTGGAAGTGACGAGAAAAGCGAGAAGCTTTCCGCTACGGAAAATACGGTGGATACGGGTGGCATAGCAGGTCTTTCCACGGGGATTATACAGAGCTGTGTGAACGAGGGTACAGTCGGCTATGAGCATGTGGGTTACAATACGGGCGGCATTGTGGGACGCCAGTCGGGGTATGTGTACTCATGCACAAACAAGGGAAAGATATATGGACGTAAGGATGTGGGCGGTATTGTCGGACAGGCGGAGCCGTATATAGCGGTGGATCTGTCGGAAGATATTGTGCGGCAGCTGTCGGACCACATTGATACCATGCATGACCAGATTGGGAAGATGCTGGATGACGCGGGCGACCGTTCGGATATCCTTTCCAACAGACTGTCGGTGATCCGGGATTTCGCGGACAGGGCGCTTGATGACACCTACTCTCTGGCGGACAGGACGGTAGAGTGGACGGACAGCATGATGGATTCGGTCAGTGAGGCGGTGAGCCGTTTTGATTATGTGTTGGATGAGACGGCAAAGGACGGCGGTGTAATTGACCATGCTTCGGACGCGGCGGAAGACGCGAAGGACGCCGCGGGGAAACTGGAAAACATGGTAAAGTCCATGGATCTTTATAAATATATGACGCCCGAGGAGAAGGAGCGGTATGACCGGGCGAAGCAGGCTATTGAGGAAGCGGGCAGGCAGCATGCCGGTGATGTGGCGGCGGCTACGGCGGCTTATGAGAATTATTATATTGGCGAGGCTGCCGGCGCGGACACGGAACATGAATATGATTTAAAACCGGTAAGGGAATCAGGTGTAGATACGGGCTGGAATCCTACGGACAGTCATGATCCGATGAGCTATATAGGTGTCAGCGGCTGGGCGCATACGGAGACAGGGGAGGAGTTCCCTTGCACAGACAGCAGTCATGAGTCACATTATGAGGCGGACCGCCAGGTGCAGGAAAAGGCGGCGGAAAATATGGCGGGCAATGTTTCTCATATAACTGAGGAAGCTAACAGATATGCGGATGAACAGTATACGAATGACCACGGCAGCAGTTACGCTGACGATATGAGCGGATATCTGGAAATTATGACGGATATCGCATCCGGACACACGGGAGAGATGACTGATGACGCGAAGAAGCAGCTGAAGGGCGCCGCTTCTTCCGCAAAGGATGCCGCGGAAAACTTGCAGGATATGGGGGAAGGAACAAAAGATATCCTGACCACTTTAAACGATAAGCCGGATCTCAGTTTTCCGAGACTGGGAGAAGACTACCGCTCCACAACGGGGAGCCTCAATTCTAACTTGAAAAATATTTCTGAGAATATGGGGTATTTAAATGATGAGATGTCCTCCTCGGGGGATCTTCTGGGGGACGATCTTTCGGATATCAACGACCAGTTCAGTGAGATTATGCTGTTGTATACGGATGCGCTGGACGGCGTGCTGGATATGGATTATTCCAGCAGATATGAGGACGAGTCGCAGGAGGACGCGGAGGAGAGCATGGACGCCACCATTGCTAACTGTACCAACGTCGGGAACGTGGAGGCGGATCTGAATGTGTCGGGTATTGCCGGGACGATGGCGATCGAGTACGATTTTGATTTGGAGAGTGATATCACGGGGCTTGATGATGCGAGGGCAAATTCTACCTTTCTTACCAAGTGTGTACTCAGAAAAAATGTGAACCGGGCGAGGATAACTGCACAGAAGAGCTATGCGGGCGGCGTATGCGGACTGCAGGAAATGGGCATGGTGCTTGGCTGTGAGAATTACGGCAGAATTGAGAGTACGGCAGGAGATTATGTGGGCGGCATCGCAGGGCAGTCGCTGTCCCATATCAAACAGAGCTATGCGAAGTGTACGGTAGCGGGCGAGGAATATGTGGCAGGAATTGTCGGATGGGGCAATGATATAAACGGTTGTCTTTCTATGGTAAAGGTGAAGGAGGCGGAGGCTTTCTCGGGTGCTATAGCGGGTAAAATTTCCGACAATGCGGAGCTTGCGGATAACTATTTTGTCTCGGATGAGATTGCAGGTATCGACCGCATCAGTTACAGCGGTAAGGCGGAGCCCGTGAATTACCAGACGCTTTTGCAGACGGAAGGGATTCCGGCGAGCTTCCGCAAGATGAAGATTACTTTTTATGCGGACGACGAAGAAGTAGGCATGATTGAGTGCTCTTATGGCGGCAGCGTAGCGCTGGATAACTACCCGAACATTCCGGTGAAGGAAGGGTTTTATGCAGACTGGGACAACAAGGACCTTACAAATGTCAGGCTTGACGAGGATGTATCGGTGGAGTATGTGCGGTATCTGACAACGCTTGCAGGAAGCTGGATGCGGGATAACGGGCAGTCGGCGCTGTTGGTGGACGGTCAGTTTGTCCAGGAGGATGAAGTGACTGTTGAGAAGCCGGGAACGGATGCGCTGCATGTTGAGCTTCCTTCGGGAGAAGTGCCGCAGGAATTGACTGAGTGCTGGACACTTGAAATTCCGGATGACGGTGCGTCAACCCATCAGATTCGCTATCAGGCGCCTCAGGGACAGACGGAGGGCGTGGAGATATATGTGCAGGACGGTGCCGGATGGAGGAAGGCGGAGACGGAGCTTATGGGTATTTACCATCTCTTTTTGGCGGAAGGCGGCAGCGTGAAGATTGCAGTCAGTGTGACTGAAAAGGGGATTATGGATTATATTGTCTTTATTTCTGCGGGCGCGGCAGCATTGATTCTGGTAATTGTGTTGATTGTACATAAGAAGCGGAAGAAACGGAAGGTGGAGGATGTAGCCGTGGAAAGTGAAGGCGGCACGGAAACCTTGGCGAATTAAGCTTTACGGCAGATAAGGATTTTGCTATACTTATGTTGTAGCAATAAACAGCCATTGGAAAGCAGGTGATCATATGACTGGGAAAGAGATTGTTAATCTGATTCGTAAGCTGAAAGAAAAAGGTCTGAATAGTGATGAGATATTAGCGATCATTGAATATATTGAGACACATGATCCGGCAGAGCAGGAGTAATATAAGTGAAAGAAAAGGGAGGACATCGTGAAAGCAATGTTCTCTCTTTTTTTGCGCAGCCCTATGCAGAGGAAGTATGCTGCTAAGGCGGCTCATGGGGCGCGCGGCGAGTAGGGGAAGAATCTCCCCTACTTGATTATCATAGGAAAATGCGAAGTGCGTTTTTGCCCTACAGATTCACAGCCCGAACACATCCTTGATAAACAGATACGCCACCGTCAGAATCAGTCCGACACAAAACAGCAGCAGCCCGAAGGACATGCTTCTGGTGATCATCATGTTGTTTTCACGCCACTCCTCATGCACCAGCGCCAGTTTGTGCTCGTAATCCTCCTTTTTCGGATTTTTACGGCGAAGGAGCAGATTGCAGAGCCTCTCAAAGAAAGAGGCGGTAAAGGCGGCAAGATGCGTAAATACATTGCCCTCAGGGCGTTCGTGGGGCAGTTTTTCGTCGCGGTAGACAGTTTTTCTGAGCACAACGACAATCGTATCGACCAGACTGTCCAGAAAGCGGCAGAGCACACCGAAGGCAAAAGGAAGAATCTTTAACAGCACAGGGCGATAGATCAGGTTTTCCAGATCCAGCCACACTGGCATACGGTTAATATAATATTTTTCTCCGCCGCCGGATTCCTTCTTCATAAGCAGAAAACGCACGATAAGGCAGTAAATCAATGCGCCAAAGATGAGAGAAATCAGCGCGCCCTTTAGATTGCTGAAAGAGAAGTAGGAAACTTTTTCCATAACCTCCGCCCGCAGGAAGCTTTGTCCCATATCGGCGATACCGTCCATGACGATGCCCGGAAGGAAGCCCATAAGCGGCAGCAGGGCGGCGCTTATGGTGAGGGCAAAAGCGCTTGCGCGGTTCATGTATTTGCCTTGGAGTGCATCATATGTTTTCTGTACTGTCTCGTCGGCATTTTTTTCAACGAAAAGGCAGACGTAAAGTTTCGTCATGTAAGCGATGGTCAGTCCGCCGCTAAGCAGGAAAATCCACTCGACAGCGTTCATAACCGAGGTGGTAAAGAAGGCAGGAATTACGCCTGCATTAATCAGAAACACGTATTCCACAATGCTTTCATGGAGCAGCGTCTTGCTGACGTAACCGTTAAAGAGCGGTATACCGCCGATCCCCAGTGCACCTATCAGAAAGATAACGTTTAAGAGCGGCTTTTTCCGCCCGAAACCGCGTATCTCATTTAGATCCAATTTGTGTACATTCATAAAAACTACACCCGCAGCCATAAACAGCACAAGCTTGATCAGGGAGTGGTTTACCATGTGCAGAAGGCTGCCTCGCAGCGCGACCGCATTTTCCTTTCCCAGCAGGCCCGCCATGCCTACGCCCACGAGAATAAAGCCGATCTGAGAGACCGAGGAACATGCCAGCGTCCGTTTCAGGTCAACGGAGAACAGTGCCAGCAGCGCGCCGATCACCATGGTGAAAACGCCTAAAATAAGAATCATACCGCCCCACGCCGCATTTTGAAAGAAGATATAGGCAGTCAGAATGAGTATGCCGTACATGCCGGCTTTGGTCAAAATGCCGGAAAGGAGAGCAGAGGCGGGAGCGGGAGCCACCGGGTGCGCTTTCGGCAGCCAGATGTGCAGCGGGAATGCGCCGGCTTTTGCGCCGAAGCCGAACAGCAGGCAGAGCCCCGCAGCCCAGATTTTCTTTTCGGGGATCCCGCTGGATGTTGTAAGCACATATTTATCATAGCAGCCGCTCAGTTCTGCAAAGTTTAGTGTTCCTGTCAGATCAAATAAAAGGAAAATGCCCATCAGCATGACCAGACCGCCCATGACCGCCACTGCCAGATAAGTCGCGCCGGCACGCAGGGATTCGGGCTTCTCGTCATGCACCACCCATACATAGGAGGTGAACGACATGATTTCAAAGAAGACAAAGGTGGTAAAAAAGTCCGCAGAGAAAAATACGCCCTCCGTTGCGCCAAGTGTCAGCAGGAGAAACAGATAGTAGCGGTTCCTGTTTCTGTAGTGTCCGAAGTATTCTCTGGAAAAGAGGGTGGTCATAAACCACATAAAGGCGGCAATAGTCCCATACAGCGCGCGGAAACCGTCTAAAGTAAAATGCAGTCCCATACCGCAGACATAGGGGATTTCTATGACTGGTTGTGAGCCGCCCGCCGCGCCTGTCAGCGTCTGCACTGCCAATATGCCGCAGAGAATAAGGGTGATGCCTGCTATGATATCAGCAAAGATGTTTCGTCCGTCCTTATTTTTTCTTCCGATGCCGTAACTTACAAACGCCGCAAGCATGGGAAGGAAAACAACAGCTTCTACTATGATATTTGTATTGTTGTACATGCTAACCTCCCTTACACAGCGCCCGTCGCGACACTCATAAAAAAGTCCACAACCGGCTGGGAATAAACGCCAAACAGTATGATAAATACAGTGAACACAAACAGCGGCAGCAGCATCTTCCAGTTGGGATCACGGATATCGGAAATTGTTTCGTAGTCAAAATCCTTTCCGGGGAAGAACGCCCGCACCACAATCGTCAGCATATAGATTGCCGTTAGGAGCGCCGACACCAGCAGGCAGGCAATGCCGCCCCATGCGAGGGGATTTCCGCTTTCCACCGCCGCCCCGGCAAGATTCCACTTGCTGACAAAACCGGCAAGCCCCGGGACGCCCATGAGCGCCAGTGCGGAGATTGTGAAAATGCCGAATACACGGGGCATTTTATATCCCAGTCCGTTTAGTTCATGCACATAATGACGGTCGGTCTGGTGCATAATTGCGCCTGCGCAGAAGAAGGAGCTGATTTTCATTACCGCATGGAATACCAGATGCGTCAGCGCGCCCACAAGTCCCAGAGGCGTCATAATGACTGCGCCGAAAAGGATGTAGGACAGATTGCTGATGGTGGAGTATGCCAACCGCCTTTTGAGGTGCGTTTCTTTCACGGCACGGCTGCAGCCGTATACGATGGTAAACATGATGACAGACATAACCGCATACTGCGCCCATGTGCCCTTTAGGAAATCTGTGCCGAAACTGTAATAAGTCAGCCTGATAATGGCGAATGCGCCGGATTTTACTACAGCTACCGCATGGAGCAGCGCGGTGACGGGGGTGGGAGCTACACCTGCCTGCGGCAGCCATGAGTTGAAGGGACAGACTGCCGCCTTTACACCAAATCCCATAAACGCCATCACATAGATCAGTAATAAAATATTTGTTTTTCCGACGGTCTTTGCCGGATCGAGCACACCGCCCAAAATAAATTCCGTTGTGCTGCCGTAGACAATGACCATAATCAGACCGAGGAATGCGAAAGCCGCGCCGCCCAGTGAATAGTAAAGGTATTTGCGGCTCGCCAGAATCGCCTCGCGGGTCAGTGTGTGCATGACCAGAGGTACTGTGACTAACGTCAGCAGTTCATAAAAGAAATACATGGTGAGCAGATTGGCGGCCAGCGCAATGCCCAGCGTCACGCCGTAAGTCAGCGTATAGAAGAGGAAAAACACATTTTCGTGTGTTTCCTTCGTCATGTATTCAAAGGCGTAGAGCGTGGCAAAGGGCCAGAGGGCGGAGACAAGCCCTGCAAACACCATACTCATGCCATCCACACGGAAACTGATATTCAGATTACCCGTAAAATGTGCCAGAAGGAAAGTGCTGTCCGAGTGGTGCAGGAGCAGGTACCAGACAAGTATGCTGTTTAGCACGACCGCCGTCTCCAGAAATACTTCTTTATGCCATCTTTTCCGAAAGGGGATAATGGGTACCAGAATCCCTGCTATAAAAGGAATCAAGATCACTGAAACAATCACAATATCACCTCCCTGTAGCTGCCAGATAAATGACAACAATAATCAAAAACGGAAAGACACCAATTAAAACTGACAAAAATGTCAGTATTGAAATTGGCATTGTCATCAGTTTACAAGGTTCTCGCTTCTGCAGACTGCCGTAATCGTAATCTGCACCCGGAAAAAAGCCGTGTATGGAAAGCGGCAGAAGATATCCCGCTGTCAGCAGTGCGCTCACGAGAAGAATGACCGGACCGAGTACATCAAAAACGGGAATGCCGCTATTTAGGGAGCCAAGCGCCAGAAACCATTTGCTGATAAAACCGCCTGTGGGGGGAATGCCGATCAGTCCAAGGGAAGCGATCGTGAAACACCACATGGTAACAGGCATTTCCTTGCCGATGCCGCGCATTTCCTCCACCCGTGTTTTTCCCGTTCTGTAGATAATGGCTCCGGCGCACAAAAACAGAGCCGCTTTGATAAATCCGTGTGCTAATACATGCAGAAGAGAGCCTGTAAAAGATGTATCGTTCATAACGGCGAGACCGAACAGAATGTAGGAGAGCTGGCTCACCGTGGAGTAGGCAAGTCTTTTTTTCAGCACAGGTTCCCGATAGGCGAGGAGCGATCCCATAAATACTGTGACAAGCGTCAGACAAAGCCATGCGGTCTGCACCCAGGTTCCTTTCAGAAAATCTGTGCCAAACATGCCGAGTACGCGGATGGTGGCAAGCACGCCCGCCTTTACAATGACGGCGGAAAGAACCGCGGAAGCCGGTGCCGGTGCGACAGGATGCGCTGTAGGCAGCCATGCGTGCATGGGAAACATGCCCGCCTTTACGCCAAAACCGAGAAGCATAACAAAAGCCACAACCAAAAGGAAACCGCCATGTTCTGTTATGGCGGAGGCACGAAGCGCGCCGTCCACCACTGTGAAAGTCAGCGAGCCACAGTTCCGATAGAGGAAATAGATGCCGAACAGCGCCGCGTATGCGCCGCACAGGGAATAAAATAAGTATTTCAGTCCCGCCATAACTGCCTCTTTGGAACCGTTATGCAGGACGAGAGGCATGGAGGACATGGTTAAAAGTTCAAAGAACAGATAAAAGGTGATCAGGTTGCCTGCAAAACAGAGGGCGTTGAACACGCCGAATACGAGCAGATAAAAACCGTAGTAACGACTCTCGTGTTCTTCGTGTTTCATGTACTCGAAAGAGAAAAATCCCGCGCAGGGAATGACAATCACTGCGAGCAGGGAAAAAATCCTGCCAACACTGTCAACACGAAAATAAATAGGAAGGCTTTGCGCCAGATAGAATAGGGTAAAGCCCTTTTCGGCAAACAATGCAGCAATGACAAATATGGCTGTGATAATAAGGGAACAGCCAGCCATAGCTGTAAGCGATTGCCTGTCAACGGGTTTTTCCCCGGACAGGGGTGTCCGATAGCGTACCAGCAGAAACAGTCCTGCCAGAATCGGAAAAAGGATGGATGAAAGAATCAGATACATATTATCACCTCTTTGTAAAGCATGTAAAAAGCTGGATTGCTCGCCACTCAACTATAAATCATAATCAAAATGCGGCAGTCAGGCGAACATGGCAAGCCCCTGACCGATCATATCTACAATTGGCTGGGAGCTGACGCCCAGAATAACATTTAGCAGGATAAAACAGACAAGCACCACCGCATAGGCTTTCATGTCCCGGAAGGTAATTCCTTTATAGGGAGCGTCCGGGGCGTAAGCATAAATACGGATCACGGTTTTCATAAAGTAAACCGCGTTTAATACCGTGCTTATTCCCAGCACGATCAGCGAAGCAAGCATCTTGCCCTCCACCTGTACGGCAGCCTGCGCAAAGAGAAGCTTGCTGATGAAGCCGGAAAAAAGGGGAATGCCCACCATGGACAGCGATCCCACCGTGAAAGCGGCTCCTGCCCACTTATTGCGGTATGCCGCTCCCGTCAGGTCGATAAATTTGTGACTCCCGCCGGACACGTCCGTAAGACCGATAGCGGCGATAAAGAGCAGCGATTTCGTGGCGGCGTGGGATAAAATATGGAAAATACTCGCCACCATACCTGCCTGCGTGCCCATGCCAAAACCCATGTAAATGTAGCCGATCTGCGCCACCGAGGAGAAAGCGATCATCCTGCGGATGTCATTCTCCTTGATGGCGGAGAGGGAGCCGAAGATCATGCCCATCAGACCGAATACAAAGAGAACGTCGATAATTCTTGTGCTGTTAAAGATGTCAAAACCGATGACACGGTAAATAATTTTAATCAGCAGAAAGATATAACCCTTGGACACCAGACTGGAGAGGATCGCAGCGGAAGATACTGTGGAGTATCCGTAGGCGTCCGGCAGCCACGCATGGAAAGGGAACAGCGCGCTCTTGATGCACAGACCGATACACATGAGCGCCACCGAGACAATCAGGGGAATCTGGTATTCGCCGTTTGCGATCAGAAGCCCTACCGACTCCTTGATGTTGCTCATTAACAGATGCCCTGTCAGGTCGTACATGATACAGAGCCCGAAGAGTAAAAGACCAGAACCGAGCAGACTCATAATCATATAGCGGACGGCAGCTTCGATCGTCCGTCCCACCTGCCTTATCATAATCAGACCGCAGGCGGAAATCGTGTTAATTTCCACGAAGACGTAGGCGGTGAACATGTCGTTGGTGTAAACCAACGCAAGCAGGGAACTTAACAGAAGGTTCACCAGAATATAGTACAGATTATGCTTGCTCTCCACTACCTCGCCGGGGAGTTTGTGCGCACCGCCCGCCATGGACAGATACATGATAATGCAGAAGAAGAGCGCCGTGCCTGCTTCCAGCACACCGGCGCGGATTTCGTTGCCCCAGGGCGCGGGGAAATGCCCCATCCAGTAGATAAAGGATTCGCCTGTGGAGAGAAGGTACAGGAGCAGCACAGCCGACATCAGCCCGATGACGATTATGACCACACGGTTTACCACTTTTGCGGCTTTTGCGGGCAGCACAGAGCAGATCGTGCCCGAAAAAAGGCTCAAAAGGATGGAAAAAAAGGGGAAATTGCAGATGAAATTCATATTATTTTCCCTCCTTTTTCAACTGTGTGGATATTTCGTCCAGATCCAGCGTGTGATATCTCGTATAGAGACGAATCGTCAGGGACAGCATGAGCGCGGTCACAGAGACGGAAACCACGATACCCGTCAGCACAAGTCCGCTGGGAATCGGATTGATATAGGTTTCCGTGCTGGTGACGCCGTTTACCACAATGGGCGCAACCCGTCCCGCGATATAGCCTTTTTCCGCCAGAAAAAGGTAAATCGCGCTGTCCATGATATTCAAACCAATGATTTTTTTGATCAGATTGGTCTGCAGGAGCAGATTGGTAAAGCCGATACAGAAGAGAATTGCTGAGACGGCTTCCCCGTAGTTCACAAATAAATTCGGACCCATCCTAAAATCCTCCCTTTCGGAACATGGCGTAAAAAGCGTAAATCGTGCAGGCGACCACAAGTCCTACCGCGATATTCAAAGGCAGGATCAGACCGCTTGACAGGATTGCGCCGGGTGTCCCTTTCGGTATCACGCTGTGAAGCTGGTTTGCGCCCGTGTAGAAGGAATAGCTTTTTGCCAGACAATAGAAAGAGAGGGAGAAAAAGCATATCCATTTATAAGTTTTTTCCGTAAAGAACCGCTCCGTTTTTTTGAAGCCGAAGGCATTCAGGTAGAGAACCAGCCCCGCGCCGATGACTGCGCCGCCGGAAAAACCGCCGCCTGGTCCGAGGTGCCCGTTTAAGATAATATAAATGCCGAAGATAATGATGACCGGCACAAGGAATGTCGCCACAAGCTGTAAGATCGCGTCGTTTTTCGGCTCGAAACGGCGGTCGCTCACTTCCGCTTCGTCCTTTTCTGTCTTGTTCAGGCGCAGCAGGATCAGAACGGTGATGGTTGCCACAAACAGTACGTGGGATTCCCCCAGCGTGTCAAAAGCCCTGTAGTCCAGAATCATCCCGGCAACGATATTGACAGCGCCAGTTTCCTCCACCCCATTTTCAATATAAAGTTCCGC
>ERZ779637.408-NODE-408-length-29266-cov-12.463353_pt1 | contig 29266 bp, 24 predicted proteins | sample MGYA00514196_ERZ779637 | MGnify/ENA primary metagenome ERZ779637 (study PRJEB29562, sample SAMEA4376700) | mouse gut metagenome | isolation source: Cecum | study: EMG produced TPA metagenomics assembly of the A DSS colitis mouse model was used to assess the...
AATATCGGAATGCACAGAGGGTTTTTGTCTGTGCACTTCTCTATGTTCTGGTGGTGGGCGGCGCCGCATCGGTTTTGACATTCGTGGGGGCGCCTTTTCTCGTGGGAAAGAATCAAAATGCGGTGGTGGCGCTTCGCGTGCTGTCACCGACTATCTTTTTTTCGGGATTCTTGGGCGTGCTGCGCGGCTTTTTCCAGGCCCATGGCTCCATGGTGCACACTTCCATCTCTCAGGTGATCGAGCAGATATTAAACGCGGCAGTCAGCATTCTCGCGGCGAAGCTTCTGATTGGCTTTGTCCGGGACGGGGACGCTACCACGCGCGCGATTTACGGCTCGGCGGGGTCGGCGCTGGGAACCGGCGCGGGTGTGCTGATCGGTCTTCTTTTTATGTTCGGCATGTACCGTTTAAACAGCGGCATCATCAAAAGGCGGGTGGAGCGCGACAGGACGTGGCATGAGGAGAGCTATAAGGACATTTTCAAGGTCATCTTTACCATTGTCACACCCTTTATCCTGAGTACTTTCATTTACAACTGTACGACGGCGGTCAATATGAATGTCTATCTTTATGTCATGGATTATAAAAAGATGGACGCGATACTGGCGAGCAACCAATATGGTATTTTTTCCGGGCTTGCGGTGGCGGTGGTCAATATTCCGATTGCCATTGCCTCCTCCATGTCCTCCGCCATCATCCCGGGCGTGTCGGCTTCTTTTGTGAAAGGGACGGTGGTGCAGACGAGAAAGCAGGTCACGCGGGCGATCCAGATGACTATGCTGATTGCGATCCCGGCGTCTGTGGGGATTGCCGTGCTGCCGCGCCCCATTATGCACTTTATTTTTCCCCAGAGGGAATCTCTCGACATGGCCTCCGCTCTTCTGGAGGCGCTTGCCGTAACTATCGTGCTCTACAGCCTTTCCACCCTGACCAATGCGATTCTGCAGGGAATCGGGAAAGTCAACACGCCGGTCATCCATGCGGCGGCAGCGCTGGTGATTCAGTTGGCGGCATTGTTCGCGCTGCTGCTCTATACGGATCTGGGTCTTTATGCGCTGGCGGCGGCAAACGCCGTTTACTCTCTGGTGATGTGCATCTTAAACCACTTTTCCGTGAGAAAGCATTTAGAGTACCGTATGGATGTGGTCAAGCTGTTTTTGAAACCGCTTTTTGCGGCGGTGATTATGGGCGCGGTGGTTTTCGGCGTCTATCACGGACTGATTCTGCTGATTCCGGTAAGCCGGGTGGTGCTTTTGCTTGCCATCGGTATCGGGGTATGCGTTTACGGTGCGGTGCTTCTTTTAGTCGGCGGTGTGAGCAGGGAGGAGCTGCAGGCTTTTCCCAGAGGCTACACACTGGTGCACATTGCAGAAAAATTACACTTGTTATCTGACGGAACAGAGAATCAAAGAAAAAGGAAAAAGAGGCGGAGAAAAAGGAAGAAAAGAGATAAGGAAATATGAGAAAGAAAAATCGACTTTTGTCAGTTCTGCTGTGTCTTGTGCTTTTCCTGTCCGGCTGCGGAGGGGAAGACGGGAAAAGCGCGCCGCTGCAAATGACCTTTCTGGATACGGGCAAATCGGACTGTATCGTGATTGAGGCGGGAGAGCGCGTTGTAGTAAACGATGCGGCGGATGCGGACGACGCGGCGACGATCTGCACCTTTCTGGATGAACGGGGGAAAGCGCGGATCGAATATCTGATTTTGAGCCACTTTGACAAGGATCATATCGGCAGCGCGGCGGAGCTGATTACCCGGTATGAGGTGGGATGCGTGCTGATGCCTGATTATGAGGAGGACTCGGAACCGTATCTTGCGCTGATGCGGGCGCTTTCTGAGACGGGCACGGAGAGCCGAAGGCTGCGGAAGGCTTTTGTTTTTTCTCTGGGGGGAGCCGATTTTTATGTGGATGCGCCCCGCGAGATAGCCTATGAGAACGATAACAATTATTCATTAATAACATGCGTTAGGAATGGAGAAAACCGATTCCTGCTGATGGGGGACGCCAAGAAACAGCGGACAGGTGAGTTTTTGGAAACAGAAGCGGCGAAGGAGCAGTATGACCTGATTAAGATGCCCCATCACGGGAATTATACAAAGAATCTGGAAACCCTGTTTGAGACGGCGAAACCCCGTTATGCCGTCCTCACCGCAGACACGGAGCGGCTGCGGGTGGAGGAGGAGACGGTAGCGTTGTTAAATGCATACGACTGCAAGGCGTATTACACGGACGAGGGGGCGGTGACGGCTGTTTCCGACGGTAAGCATGTGAGGGTCGAGCAGGCAGATGCCGGGAAAGATTGAGCCGCCGCGGAAAAGTTCCGGCAGGCGGCTTTTTCAGAGAATATAGGGCACTGTCAAAGTCCTTCAGCAAATCTCCGTGAGATCAGAAATGTCGGAGTCGATCGCCATGGAGTAGTTGGTGTAGTACACCACGAATCCGGGCTTGGCTCCGGCCGGCTTCTTTACATGCTTTTTCTGTACATAGTCGATTTCCACCTTGTCCTGCTCGCGTCCCTTGGAATAGTAGGCGGCAAGTCTCGCAGCTTCCTCGAAGGCGCGATCCGGCACCTCGGCCCCCTCGGTTTTTAAGACCACGTGGGAGCCGGGAATCTGTTTGGCATGAAACCACCAGTCGCCCCCGTTTGCGAACTTAAAAGTGAGCTCGTCGTTCTGGAAATTATTTTTCCCCACATAAATATGAAAACCGTCGCTGCTTACATAGTGGAAGGGTTTGCTGGTGATTTTGACTTTTTTCAAGCCGCCCTTTCTGCGGATATAGCCGCTCTCGATCAATTCCTCGCGAATCTGCACCAGGTCTTCTTCCTGCATGGCGATATCCAGCGCGGCGAGGATGGATTCCAGATGCTCGATCTCTTCTTTGACTTGAATGGTCAATTCTGAGAGCGCCTCGTAAGTCCGTTTCAGTTTTCCGTACTTATCAAAATATTTCTGCGCGTTTTCCTGTGGCGTCAATGTGCTGTCCAGCGGAATCGTGACGGTCTCGTTGGTATAATAATTGAGCGCTTCCATGGATTTGGCCTCCGGCTCCACGTTGTAGCCGTAGGTGTTGATCAGTTCGCCGTAAACCTTGTACTTGTCCCGTTTTTCCGTGTCCTTCATCTGCCGCATCTGCAGATCGTATTTCTTGACGTTGCGCTCTAGGGCGGTCTGCACAATCTTTCGCAGATCCACGGATTTCTGGCGGATGCGGGTCACGATGCTTCGCTCCGCATAGTAGCGTTCCAGCACATCGCTGATGGAGGCGAAAGCCTGAGAAGTTTTGTCGCCGTAGAGCGTCAGGGGAAACGCCGCGTATTCCAGAGGTTCCCTGCCGTCGTAGATGATAACGGGGGAGAAGTCTCCCACGGCGGTTTGCCCCATCATATCGGAAAGGGTTTTGTATAATGCCTGTAAAGCCGATTCCTCCAGCACGTTGGCGGGCATGTCCGCGTCGATGCCGGCACGGAAACAGAGTTCCTGGGCCATGATGGGCGAAAGGCCTGTGTATGTGGTGTACAGCGCCTTGTATAGCGGCATGGGTTTTTCCTGCATATGGGCACATAAGTTTACATAACTCAACAACAGACCGTCCCCGGGGGACTTGAGAAAGCAGGAGGAAGCCGTCTGCGTATATCGGGAGGAAAACCGCAGGGGATTCCACTTATCCTGCGTCTGCGGCAGGAAATAGGGGCGGCCCGGCAGCACTTCCCGCACGGAGCTGACCATGCCGGAAATGTGTTTGATGCTGTCTATGATCTGATCCTTGTCGTCGCAGAAGATGATATTGCTGTGTTTGCCCATGATCTCCACAATCAGCTTTTTCTCACATAAATCGCCCAGCTCATTCAAATGCTCCAGCCGGAGATGGATGACGCGCTCCAGTCCCGGCTGGGAGATGGCGGTGATGCGTGCGTTCTGCAGATGCTTGCGCAGCAGCATACAAAAGCCCGGCGCGGTCATGGGGCTGGGTTTATTATTTTCCGTCAGATAGACCATCGGAAGAGATGCGTCCGCCGACAACAGCAGGCGGTACTGACTGCTATTGTTTTTGATGGTGAGGAGCAGCTCGTCGCTCTCCGGCTGGGCGATCTTGTAGATGCGGCCCCCGAGAAGCGTATCCGAAAGTTCCTTTGTGATATTTGCAATGGTGATACCGTCAAATGCCATAATCTTTTTCCGCCTTTTTTGTTTTACGTTTTCCGTGCGTTTTTCAGTTTCTTATTTACATTTACAGCATAAAACTATAGCATAAACGGTGGCGCTTTTCAATTGTCGGCAGGGGTTTTCTGCGATCACGATTCTGTCAAAATAACAAAACGACAACAATCCATATATGGGCAAGCCTGCTCTTCTTAGAATGATTGGTGCGACTTCCAGTTATACAATGCTTATTGCTGGGGAAGGACTGGTTCCTCAAACATCTTTTTTATACTGGCATGCATAGCCGCTCGTTTTACGGGTGGCTCAAGACACTGGATGCAATCCCTTGCTACTGGACAGCGTCTCAAGGGATTCCGGACGTTCTCTCCGTTCTATTGTACCCCCAGAAGGGGTGACTACTTTGACTCGACCTTTAAAAGAGTCTTCATACTTCTTTACACGGAGTTTTTCCTGCATGATCCTCTTTCCGTGCGGGAAAACTCAAATTTCTTGACTATTTTTTTCCTTTACACTATAATAAAAACTGTATGCGTAGGTCTTTTTCCGCGCATAAGCAGAGTCGGAAAGCGGCATAAGCGGAGTACATGCTTGTATACAGATATGCTTATGGCGATTTATGACGAGCATTTTGACCCTGCTTATGCACTGGAAGCATGAAGTTTACAATTAAGAGAAAGAAGATTATGACGATGATTAAGAGCATGACCGGATTCGGAAGATGTGAGGTGACGGAGGGTGCGCGGAAGATCACCGTGGAGATGAAATCCGTCAACCACAGGTATTTGGACGTCAACATCAAGATGCCGAAAAAGCTGAATTTTTTTGAGACCGCGATCAGGGCTGAACTCAAGAATTACATGCAGAGGGGCAAGGTGGATCTTTTTATTACCTACGAGGATATGACGGAGTCTAATCTCTGTGTGAAATACAACAGAGAGCTGGCGGCGGAATACATGAAATATCTCTGGCAGATGTCGGAGGATTTTTCGCTGGACAATGATGTGCGGGTTTCCACGCTTTCCCGGTATCCGGAAGTGCTGACCATGGAAGAGCAGACGGTCGATGAGGAGGAGCTTTGGCAGTTTCTGGAGAAGGCGGTGCGCGGCGCGGCACAGTCCTTTGTGGAGACAAGAATTAAGGAGGGCGAAAATATCCGCGACGACCTGCTTGCAAAGCTGAACGCGATGCTGGCGGGGGTGGAATTTATCGAGCATCGTGCGCCGCAGATTATCGCGGAGTATAAGCAGAAGCTTAAGGATAAGGTGAAGGAACTTTTGGAGGATACCCAGATCGACGAGGCCAGACTGCTGACGGAGGTGACGATCTTTGCGGATAAGGTGTGCGTGGATGAGGAGCTGGTACGCTTAAGAAGCCATATTACCACGATGAAGGGGGATTTGACTGAGGGCGGCAGCATTGGACGCAAGCTGGATTTTCTTGCGCAGGAGATGAACCGTGAGGCAAACACAATCCTCTCCAAAACTACCGATCTGGAGACATCGAACAGGGCCATCGAATTGAAGACGGAGATCGAGAAGGTCAGGGAACAGATACAGAATATCGAATAGGGACGCTGTGATGGGTAAACTAATTCATATAGGCTTTGGCAATGTGGTGAACACAGGGAAGATTATCGCCATTGTCAGCCCCGATTCCGCGCCGGTGAAGCGCATGGTGCAGAAGGCGAAAGAGACGGGGATGGCGATCGATGCCACGCAGGGTCGCAAGACCAAGGCGGTGCTGGTGATGGAAAACAGTCAGATCGTGCTCTCGGCGCTTCTCCCGGAAACCATAGCGGGCAGGGCACAGACTGAGGATGGGCAGACAGATGAAGAATAGACAGGGGATATTGATTGTTGTCTCCGGATTTTCGGGGGCGGGCAAGGGAACTTTGATGAAGCGGCTGGTGGAGGAGTATGACGGTTACGCGCTGTCTATTTCGGCCACCACCAGGACGCCGCGCGCGGGCGAAACGGATGGCAGGGAATATTTTTTCATGTCCAGGGAACAGTTTGAGAAGCGGATTGCGGAGCATGCGTTGATCGAACATGCGGAATACTGCGGCAATTACTATGGGACGCCCCGGGATTATGTGGAGCAGAAGCTGGCTGAGGGCCGGGATGTGATTTTGGAGATTGAAATCCAGGGAGCGCTTAAGATTAAGGCACAGTACCCAGACGCACTTCTGGTGTTCGTCTCGACGCCGGACGCTGCGGAGCTTCGCCGCAGGCTTTCAGGGCGGGGGACGGAGACGGAGGATGTGATTCAAAAAAGGCTCTGCCGTGCGGCGAAAGAGGCCGAGGGGATAGAGAAATACGATTATATTGTGATCAATGACGATTTGGAGACATGTGTGAAAGAGCTTCATGGAATTATCGCCGCGGCGCATCACGCGCCCGCGCGGAATGAAGAGTTCATAGAGAAAATGAGGAGAGAATTGGAAGGAAAACAGATTGAAAATTAAATTTTCAATCGCGGGATTTGTGACCGCGCGCTGCTTGTCACAAACCCGATGATGCGCAGAAAGCAGCGCAGAAATGAGGAGAATCTATGTTACATCCATCTTATGCAGATTTGATTAAGGTAGTAAACAGCGGTGTGGAAGAGGGGGAAGACCCGGTAGTGAGCAGCCGCTATTCCATCGTGATGGCCACATCCAAGAGGGCGAGACAGATTATCGCCGGGGATGACGAGCTGGTGGACGGCAGAGGTAAAAAACCTTTATCCGTGGCTGTGGAGGAATTGAACGAGGGGAAAATACGGATTCTGACCGACGAGTCCGAGGAGGAGACGGAGGAGGTTCCCACCGCAGAAACGGAAGCTGCTGAAACACAGGAAAGCGCAGAGACACAGGAGACGGAAGAGGCACAGGAGGCCGATGCCCCTGACGGCGAGTAAGGCCGGGTATTTACTATATGGAGAAAAAGGTACTGTTCCAGTCTTTGGGATGTGATAAAAATCTGGTGGACTCCGAGAGGATGCTCGGTATGCTGGCGGACAGCGGCTACTGCTTTACGGACGACGAGAACGAGGCGGATGCCGTGGTGGTGAACACCTGCTGTTTCATCGGGGATGCCAAGGAAGAGAGCGTCAACACGATTCTGCAGATGGCGGAACTGAAAAAAAGCGGGCGGGTAAAAGCGCTCGTTGTGACAGGTTGTCTGGCGCAGAGATATCAGGAAGAGATTCGGAAAGAGATTGAAGAGGTGGACGCCGTGATCGGCACCACCGCCATAGAGGAGCTGCCGATGGCTCTGGATGCTGCATTTGCGGGGAAAGCGCAGGACTGCTACCATAGTCTTGATGAAAAGCCGCTTACGGATAAGAAGCGAATCCTGACCACGGGCGGCCATTTCGCTTACCTCAAGATCGCGGAAGGCTGCGATAAACATTGCACCTACTGCATCATTCCAAAGGTGCGTGGCCCGTACAGGAGCGTTCCCATGGAAAGCCTGCTGCGGGAGGCGCAGGAGCTGGCGGATCAGGGCGTGAAGGAACTGATTCTGGTGGCTCAGGAGACGACGGTCTACGGGCGGGATCTCTACGGGCATAAGGCGCTGCCGGAGCTTTTGGAGCGGCTCTGCCGGATAGAGGGGCTTGTGTGGATCAGGATTCTTTACTGTTATCCCGAGGAGATAGATGACGCGCTGATTCAGGTTATCCGGAAGGAAGAGAAGATATGTCATTATCTCGACATACCGATTCAGCACGCCTCCGATTCTATCTTAAAGCGTATGGGACGGCGGACGGATCAAAGAGAGTTGACCAATATGGTCAATAAATTGCGGTGCGAGATTCCGGATATCTGCCTGAGAACCACGCTGATTGCGGGATTTCCGGGGGAGACGGAGAGAGACTTCGAAACGCTCCTTGACTTTGTGGATGAAATGGCCTTTGACCGTCTGGGCGTTTTTCCCTACTCGCAGGAGGAGGACACGCCGGCGGCGGATATGCCGGACCAGGTTCCCGACGAGGTGAAGCAGGCGCGCTGCGACGGGCTGATGTCGCTGCAGCAGGAAATTGCCTTTGAGGCTGCGGCCGCTATGGAAGGACGCCTTGTGACGGCCATGATTGAGGGAAAAGTGGCGGACGAGGACGTCTACGTGGCGAGAACCTACAAGGACGCGCCGGATGTGGACGGGTATTTGTTTGTACAGACGGAAAGGGAACTGATGACCGGCGATTTTGTGCGGGTCAGGATCACAGGTTCCAACGAATATGATTTGATGGGAGAGTTGGAAGATGAATCTGCCGAATAAATTAACGATTTTTCGCGTGATATTGATTCCTTTTTTTGTGGTGCTTCTACTGTTTGATATCACGGCTTACGATAAGTGGATCGCGCTGGCGATTTTCATTATTGCCAGCCTGACGGATTTTCTGGACGGCCATATCGCCAGAAAATACAATTTGGTGACGAATTTCGGCAAGTTTATGGATCCGCTGGCGGATAAGCTTTTGGTCTGCTCGGCGATGATCTGTCTGGTGGAGCTTGCGCGGATTCCGGCATGGGTGGTGATCATCATTATCGCGAGGGAGTTTATTATCAGCGGCTTCCGGCTGGTGGCCTCGGATAACGGGGTGGTGATCGCAGCCAGCTACTGGGGGAAATTTAAGACGGTGTTTCAGATGCTTATGATCTGCCTTATGATTGCAGACCTTGAGCCGCTTACCTTGGTGACGCAGATTATCATGTGGGTGGCATTGGCGCTGACGGTGGTTTCCCTTGTGGATTACCTGATGAAAAACAAGAGTGTGATGAAGGAAAACAACAAGTAAGACAGAGCGTGTAATGAAAACAGGTGTAATGTTTTGGCGAAGAGGGATGATAAAACTATGACAGTTGAGATTATTGCGGTCGGAACAGAAATACTGCTTGGCAACATTGTGAACACAAACGCCGCCTACCTTGCGGAGAAATGCGCGGGACTCGGACTCTCCTGCTATCATCAGGATGTGGTGGGCGACAATGAAGAGAGGCTGATGGAAACTATTCGTCTGGCGCTTACCAGGGCGGATATCATTCTCCTTTCCGGGGGCTTAGGCCCCACGCAGGATGATCTGACCAAGGAAGCCGCGGCGAAGGTGATGGGGAAAGCGCTGTATCTGCACGAGCCTTCCAGGGAGGCGATTCGGCAGTTCTTCGCGGAGAGGAATCTGGAGATTACGGAGAATAACTGGAAGCAGGCCATGGTACCGGAGAGCTGTACCGTGGTGGAAAATCCGGGCGGCACCGCGCCTGGTATTATTATGGCGGAGAACGGGAAGCACGTGGTGCTGATGCCGGGACCGCCCGGGGAGCTGATTCCCATGTTTGAGCGGTCGATCATGCCTTATCTCGCCGGGCTTACGTCGGGGGTGATCTATTCCCAGACCGTGAAAATCTGCGGCGTGGGAGAGAGCAAAGCGGAGAGCATGGTGGAGGATCTGGTTGACGCGCAGAGCAATCCCACGATCGCGACCTACGCGAAAATAGGAGAGGTGCATCTGCGGGTGACAGCCACGGCGCAGGACGAGAAGGAAGCGAAAAAGCTCGTAAAGCCTATGGTGAAAGAGCTGAAGGGGCGTTTTGGCAATCACGTCTACACTACGGACAGCGAGGTGACGCTGGAGAAGGCCGTGGTGGATTTGCTTATGGCAAACAAGCTGACGGCCTGCACGGTGGAGTCCTGTACGGGCGGTATGCTCTCCGCCAGGCTGATCAATGTGCCCGGTGTGTCGGAGGTGTTTAAGTCCGGCTATGTGACGTATTCCAATAAATCCAAGCGAAAGCTTTTGGGCATCAAGAAAAATATCCTGATGAAGCACGGCGCGGTCAGTGAACAGATTGCCAGGGAGATGGCGAAGACGGCGGCGATCCTTGCCAGAACCGATGTGAGTGTGTCAACGACAGGCATTGCGGGGCCGGATGGCGGCACGCCCGAAAAGCCGGTGGGGCTGGTGTATATCGGATGCAATGTGTGTGGGAGAATTACCGTGAAGGAGTGTCATTTTAACGGAAATCGCGAGAAGATTCGGGAGAGTACGGTATCTGCGGCGCTGTCCCTGATGCGGGAGTGCATTTTGCAGTATTACAGTGAAGTGACCTTCGGCGGCAAGGAGAAGTAGATAATATAACGGATGATATGAAATAAATGTTGTGTCGGTTTCGAAAAGAAGCGGAACAGATACGAAAAAGGAGAGAAGAATGAGCGAATCGGATAAGCGGGAAGGACTGCAGGAGGGGGAAGGCAGGGAGAACGGCGTTTACATAGATCCCTATACCTCCGAGAGCAGTCAGGATATTTATACAGCGCCGGAGGTGGTGGAGCCGTCCGTTGTCGCGGAGGAGACAGAGACCGCGGCAGTTGTGGCGGATACGCACGGCCTCTTTTCAGGGAGTCAGGCAGAGGGCCAGCCTTCTTACGGAAATCAAAACAGCGGCTACGGCGTGCAGCCCCCTTACGGGAATCCGGCCGGCGGTTACGGCGTGCAGCCCCCTTACGGAAACCAAAGTCAACAGGGCGGCTACGGCGTACAGCCTCCATACGGGAATCCGGCGGGTGGTTACGGTGCGCCGTCTTCTTATGGGAATCCGAGCCAGCAGGGCGATTACAGCGTACAGCCCTCTTACGGGAATCCGAGCAGGCAGGGCGATTATAGTGTACAGCCCTCTTACGGGAATCCGAGCAGGCAGGGCGATTATAGTGTACAGCCCTCTTACGGGAATCAAAATCAGCAGGGCGTCTATGGCGCGCAGTCCCCTTACGGGAATCCAAATGGCAATTATGGCGGGCAGCCCCCTCATGGGAATCAGCAGGGCGGCGGTTACGGCGGGCAGCCTCCCTTTGGCGGACAGCCGCCTTACGATAACCCTTACAGTCCCTATGCCATGCCGCAGAAAAAGCAGAATACAGGTTTGATCGTCGGCATTGTCATCGGCATTATCGTGCTGTTTCTGGTGGCGGTATTCGCCCTGGCAAGCAAGGCGGTGAATTTGGTATCAGAAAAAGAGAAGGATGACAGGCGCCGTGACGTGTATGACTTTGATGATGATTATGATTATAATTATCATGATGACCAGGGCGATTTTGATTTCGATTATGACTATGACGACGGCTATGATTACAGCGATTTCTACAGTGATGACGATTTATATGGTTACGACTATGATTATGGCTATGATTATGACTATTCCGAAGATTCGGAATACGACGACCGGTACTATGATCTGCACAACGAGATTCGCTCCGACCTCTCTTATCAGGTAGAGCTGGAGGATTATGACTATGAATCCGATTATGAGAACGTCATTATTGTAGCCAGTATCCCTGTTGTTTCCGGGGAGAATGTGCCGAATCTGGATAAGATCAATAAAGATATCCGCAAAGAAGTGGATGAGATGACGGCGCTTTTCGAGTCGGAATACGAGTCACATATCAAGGAGAGCGAGGAAAATTATTTCGTGGCGTCTCTGGCCGGCTATGTGGCCTATATGGACGAAGATAAACTGAGCATTGCCTGGCGGGAAGAGATGTACAGCGACAGGGACGGCGGCGTTTATCTCAGAAGCATCAACGTTGACATGAAAAACGGGGTTGTTCTGGACAATGAGGATATTCTTGCGGTTGACGATGCGTTTTCCGTGGAGTTTCGTCAGAAGTGCGATGAACAGAACGGTGAAATTTCCTATCTCACTTACATGACGGATCAGCAGATCACGGATTATTTTAAGTCCGACGATATCATTGTCTTCTACACGCCAAACGGCATGGAGATCGGATTTAATTATGAGGAGGGCTGGGTGACGGTCACCTATGAGGAGTATGAGAAGTACCTGAAAGTATTTTAAATAGGGCGGAAAAAGGGCGCGGGCATCGGCGGATGTCGGCGCCCTTTCTGATACGGCAGACCCGGATAGCGATATCCCTTCATAGGGTCTTCACGAGGCAGTCTTCACGAGGTGCCTTAAGAAATGCTTGCGGTTTTTTTATTTTTTTGGTAGACTTAATTTATCTGAGGAAGTGGAATCTGTTATGCATATGCATGTCTGGCATTTCGCCACGAATTCCATTTATTCATGGCAGCAGAAGATCAAGCTGAATTTGTAGAGGGAAAGGAGGGTAAAGTGTCATTTATGGGACATGAAAAGTGATAAGATCGTTTTATAAAAATTTTAAGTTGACAAAAACGAACATTTGTTTTATTCTATGATAAGAACAAATGTTCTGAAAACAGGAGGGAAACATGGAAAGAGATGAGAAATTAAAAGCGTTGGATGCGGCCCTAGGGCAGATAGAGAGACAGTTCGGAAAGGGAGCCGTCATGAAGCTGGGCGATCCTTCCGTGCAGATGAATGTGGAGACGATTCCCACGGGATCTTTGAGTTTGGATATTGCGCTGGGACTCGGCGGCATCCCGAAGGGCAGAGTGATTGAGATTTACGGCCCCGAATCCAGCGGTAAGACAACGGTTACGCTGCATATGATTGCCGAGGTGCAAAAGCGGGGCGGCATCGCCGGATTTATCGATGCGGAGCACGCGTTAGATCCTGTCTATGCGAAAAATATCGGCGTGGATATTGACAACCTTTATATTTCCCAGCCGGACTGCGGAGAGCAGGCGCTGGAGATTACGGAGACGATGGTGCGTTCAGGCGCCGTGGACATTATCGTGGTGGACTCTGTGGCGGCTCTGGTACCGAAGGCGGAGATCGACGGTGATATGGGCGACAGCCATGTGGGTCTGCAGGCAAGGCTGATGTCACAGGCGCTCAGAAAGTTGACCGCGGTGATCAGTAAGTCCAACTGTACGGTTATTTTTATTAATCAGCTGCGCGAGAAGGTGGGGGTGATGTTCGGGAATCCGGAGACGACCACGGGCGGCCGCGCTCTGAAATTTTACTCCTCCGTCAGATTGGACGTCAGGAGGATCGAGTCGCTGAAACAGGGCGGTGAGGTAATCGGAAACAGAACCCGTGTTAAGGTTGTCAAGAATAAGGTGGCGCCGCCTTTCAAGGAGGCGGAATTTGACATTATGTTCGGTGAGGGCATTTCCACCCAGGGCGATATTCTGGATTTGGCGGCGGAGAATAACATTATCAATAAGAGCGGCGCATGGTATGCTTATGACGGAAATAAGATCGGACAGGGCAGGGAGAACGCCAAGCAGTATCTGAAAGACAATCCGCAGGTCTGCGCGGAGGTGGAGCGGAAGGTCAGGGAGCTTTTTAACATGGAGACGGATGCTGCGGAGGAGAAGCCTGCGGGAGAGTCGCCTTCCGAGGCGGCGCCGAAGTCAGGAAAGGCATCCAAGAGCGATAAAGAAAATAAGGCCGATAAGGAAAATGAGAAGTAAAATAGTCGGGAAAAAATGAGGGAAGGACTCGACGGAGAACGGGCGGAAGCCGCAGAGGAAAACGAGATGATTGTCACACAGCTTGCAGATATGGGAAAAGGCCGCTATAAGGTATACATAGACGAACGTCCGGTTTTCGCCCTGTACAGGGGGGAACTGAACCGCCTGGGCATCAGGGAGGGGGAGGCGGTCACGGAGGAAACCCTGTGTGAGATCAGGAAGGAAATTCTGCCTTTGCGGGCTAAAAAGCGGGCTATGAATCTGCTGCAGAAAAGGGAGTACACGGCGGCTGGTCTGCGGGAGAAGCTGCGGGACGGGGACTATCCCGAGGCTTGTATCGAGGAGGCGCTGGCCTATGTGGAGTCCTACGGTTATGTGGATGATCTGCGCTATGCGAGAGACTTTATTGTCTATAATCTGGACAGGAAGAGCCGGATGCGGATCGAGCAGGATCTGATGCGCAAAGGGATTGATAAAGACACGATCCGCAATCTCTTTGAAGAACTGGAGGGGGAGGGGACGAAGCAGGATGAGGCGGCTATGATACAGAGCCTTCTGAAAAAGAAAAAATATGACGCCACAACGGCTGACAGACAGGAAAAACAGCGGATGTACGCATTCCTCTATCGAAAAGGTTTTCATGCCGGTGCGATTAGCAAAGCTCTTTTGCTTGACATAACATAAAATTCAGTATAAAATTAATATGTTGTAGTTTTGCTAACTATCGGGTTGCCAGTATTTGGGAAGGAAAGGCAGCCGTCAATAGATTTGGTAATGTACAATGAAAACTAAATAAGGAGGTGCTCCTGTAATGTGGCAAGTTGTGGTAGCAATAGTCGTCACGCTGGTGATTGCTGTCCCTGTTTCCGCGCTGGTTGCGATCAACTATCAGAAAAAGATGGTGGAAGCAAAGCTTGGCAATGCGGACGAGAAAGCCAGAGAGATTATTGACGAAGCTCTCAAAACTGCTGAGACGAAGAAGCGTGAGTCGCTGCTTGAGGTCAAGGAAGAGTCCATTCGCACGAAGAATGAGCTGGACAAGGAAATCAAGGAACGGCGTGCCGAAGCGCAGCGCTATGAGCGTCGCGTACAGCAGAAGGAAGAGAACATCGACAAGAAAGCGGACGCTATTGAGAAGAAAGAAGCAAGTTTGGCACAGAAGGAAGAAGCTCTGGCCAAGCAGCGCGAAGAAATTTCCAAACTGAGCGAACAAAGATTACAGGAACTGGAACGAATCTCTGGATTAACCTCCGAACAGGCAAAAGATTATCTGTTGAAAATTGTTGAAGATGAAGTGAAACACGAAACTGCTGTCATGGTTAAGGAGATGGAGAGCAGGGCGAAGGAAGAGGCGGACAAGAAGGCGAAAGAGTATGTCGTTACAGCCATTCAGAAATGTGCGGCAGACCATGTGTCCGAGACTACGATTTCTGTGGTGCAGCTTCCCAATGACGAGATGAAGGGCAGGATTATCGGAAGAGAGGGACGTAATATAAGAACTCTTGAGACGATGACAGGCGTGGATTTAATCATTGACGATACGCCCGAAGCGGTTATTCTCTCCGGCTTTGACCCGATTCGCAGAGAAGTAGCGCGGATCGCACTCGAAAAACTCATTGTGGACGGACGTATCCACCCCGCCAGAATTGAGGAGATGGTCGAGAAGGCGCAGAAGGAAGTCGAAGTTATGATGAAAGAGGAGGGCGAAGCTGCCACCCTCGAAGTCGGCGTACATGGTATCCACCCTGAACTGGTGAGACTTCTCGGTAAGATGAAGTTCAGAACCAGCTACGGTCAGAACGCTCTGAAGCATTCCATTGAAGTGGCTCAGCTTTCGGGCTTACTGGCAGCGGAAATGGGACTGGATGTCAGAATGGCAAAGCGTGCAGGGCTGTTGCATGATATCGGTAAAGCGGTCGATCATGAGATGGAGGGATCGCACATCCAGCTTGGCGTAGAGCTTTGCAGGAAGTATAAGGAAGGACCGGTGGTTATTAACGCGGTGGAATCCCATCATGGTGACGTGGAGGCACAGACGCTGATTGCATGTCTGGTGCAGGCGGCTGATACGATTTCCGCAGCAAGACCGGGTGCAAGAAGAGAGACATTAGAGACATATACAACAAGACTGAAACAATTAGAAGACATCACAAACAATTTCAAAGGTGTGGATAAATCATTTGCTATTCAGGCAGGTAGAGAGATTCGTGTAATGGTAGTTCCAGAACAGATTAGTGATTCTGATATGGTACTGCTCGCAAGAGATATTTCCAAGCAGATTGAGGCTGAGTTGGAGTATCCCGGACAGATCAAGGTAAACGTGATCAGAGAGAGTCGTGTCATAGACTATGCCAAATAGTACGAAACCCCGCAGATTTTATGCTGCGGGGTTTATTCGTGTATAAGACAGGTACCTATTTAACACTTTTACCATAAAATGGCCGTAGAAATACAGAAAATTGTCGTATATGCATACTTGTGAAATTGCCATACTTATAGTAGAATAAATACCGGTGTATGATTGTATACAATTATTCAATAGTATGATTACAAGGATGCAGGAGGGTGCTATGAAAGCGTACAATGTGATGACCCAAAAAGAACTCACGGCGGAGAGGGCAGAGCTTAACAGACAGTTTGCCGAGGCAAAGGAAAAAGGTTTGAAGCTTGATATGTCCAGAGGGAAGCCGGAACCGGCACAGCTTGATATGGGAATGGGACTTTTGGATGTTTTAAATTCCGGTTCTGATATGAAATCCATGGAGGGCGTGGATACGAGAAACTACGGTCTGCTGGACGGCATCACGGAGGCGAAGCATCTGATGGCGGATGTAATGGGCGTTCCGGCTGAGAACGTGATTGTTTTTGGAAATTCCAGCCTCTCCATTATGTATGATATGATTTCCCGTTCCGTCACCCATGGCGTTATGGGAGCTACACCTTGGTGTAAACTTGACAAAGTAAAATTTTTGTGTCCTGTACCGGGCTATGACAGGCATTTTGCGATCACCCAGCACTTTGGTGTCGAGATGATAGCGATTCCAATGACGTCTGAGGGACCGGATATGGATCTGGTGGAAAAATATGTGACGACGGACGCGGCGGTGAAGGGAATCTGGTGTGTGCCCAAGTATTCCAATCCGCAGGGAATCACTTATTCTGATGAGACTGTGAGACGGTTTGCGGCATTGAAGCCGGCGGCGGAGGATTTCCGTATTTATTGGGATAACGCTTATGCGGTGCATCATCTTTACGAGGACAGACAGGACACGCTTCTTGAGATATTGAGCGAGTGTGAGAAGGTAGGCAATCCAGACATGGTTTACGAGTTCTGCTCTACTTCCAAGATCACCTTCTCAGGTGCGGGCATAGCGGCGATGGCTTCCTCTCCGGCCAATCTTGCAGATGTAAAGAAAACACTGACGCTGCGGACGATTGGCTATGACAAGGTGAATCAGCTCCGCCATGCCAGATACTTTAAAAACCTGGAGGGGATGCTCGCGCAGATGAGAAAACATTCGGATATTATCAGACCTAAGTTTGAGGCTGTGCTTTCGGTTCTTGAGCAGGAGCTTGGCGGCTTAGGCATTGGCGAGTGGACGAAACCGCTGGGCGGCTATTTCATTTCCTTCGAGGCGATGGAGGGCTGCGCGAAGGAGATCGTGGCAAGATGTAAGGAGCTTGGTGTGGTTCTCACAGGGGCAGGCGCAACCTTCCCTTACGGAAAGGATCCGAAAGACAGCAATATTCGTATTGCGCCCACCTACCCGACTGCGGAGGAGATGGCGCAGGCCACGGATGTGTTTGTGCTGTGTGTGAAGTTAGTCAGCGTGGAGAAGCTGCTGCAGGAGGCAGTTGCCGAGACGGCTTGAAGGGATGCGGGCGGATCGCCCGTTCAATAAAGAGCAGGAAAAGGGAAAAGATAACATGGCAGATAAAAATTATGAGCGTTTGGGAAGGGAACTGATCCACAAGGGCGCGATCATTGACTATTATCAGGATACGATCCGGGTGGCAAACGGCAATATGGTCAAGTGGGATCTGATTGCGCATAAAGGCGCGGCGGCGGTCGTGGCGGTGAGAGACGACGGGAAACTGTTGATGGTGAGACAGTACCGCAATGCGTTGGACCGTGAGACGCTGGAAATACCGGCCGGCGGATTAAATACTGCGGATGAGCCGACAAGAGAGGCGGCGGCCAGAGAGCTGGAGGAGGAGACCGGTTATGTGGCGGGGAAGCTGGAGCTTCTGCTGACGCTGCGGACGACAGTTGCTTTCTGTAACGAAAAGATAGACGTGTATCTGGCGACGAATTTAAAACCCGGAAAACAGCATCTTGATGAGGATGAGTTTTTGAATGTGGAGAGCCACGATCTTGACGAGCTGGTACAGATGATTTACGACTGTAAGATTCAGGACGGAAAGACCGTGTCCGCGATTCTGGCGTACAAAGGAAAATGTATCTGAGGATGCAGTCATGCCTCGTCCTGCCCGGGCATATATTGTCCTATAGGAGTTTGGAAGAGGCGGTGTAATCTTGCACAGACAGTTTGGAACTAAAAACGGCTATTATATGGCGTATTTGTTTTTGATTGGTCTTTTTGTGGGAATCCTGTTTGTCAATCTGGGACATGATACATGGATCAGGAACGGCAGCCTGTTGGGGGCGGAGATGATGAACAGACTAAAAAGCAGCAGACCGGCGGGCGAGGGACTGGTGGGATATATTCTCGGGCACCGGCTCTTTACGGGATGTCTTTTGTGTCTGGTCTCCACGACTCTGATAGGAATGCCGCTTCTTTGCGCTTATATCTGTTATGCGGGGTTGTCGGCGGGGTGTCTGTTGTCTGTGGCGGTAGTCCGCTACGGGATCAGAGGATTATTGTTTATGGCGGCAGTCCTGTTTCCGCAGGCTCTGCTGCTGGTTCCAGCGTATATTCTGCTCTTTCTTTGGGCAGCGGATGTAAATCGGACGCTCTATACGCCGCGGACGCAGTTGGAGGGGTATGAGCGGTACAGCAGCCGCTTTTATCTGAAAAAGGGCGCACAGCTCATCGGTATTATGACAGTTGTCATAATGGGATGTCTTCTGGAGAGTTATGTCAATCCCAGTGTTCTGCATTTTGTTCTGAAAATCTTTTAAAAAAATTTTTTGTTCTTTTTTCCAAGATGTAGTAGACATAAAATCATTTATGGACGATATGTTGTATCTTTTGGAAAAAGGGGCGCAAATGCCCGTAAAATCAAGAAAAATTCCATTTGCTTTTCTAAAAAAATCTGATTATAATGATACTCAGACAGTGTTTGATTTACATAAAGAGAACGCACAGGGAAGGGCCTCCGAGTAAATGGAAAAAGAGATTGGTGCATTTATAGCGTATTTACATAATGTGAAGAATACCTCCGAAAATACGGAGATGTCTTATAAAAGAGATTTGGAAAAGGTATCGCATTTTTTGGAGTCGCGCGGTATCCGTGAGACGAAGGATGTGAAGGCGCAGGACTTGGCAGATTACGTGAAGTTTTTGGAGAACAGTAAGTTTGCGGCGGCTACAGTGTCCCGCAATATTGCGTCTCTGAAGGCGTTTTATCATTATATGGTACAGGAAGGGATGGTGGAGGAGGATATTGCCGACAAGCTCAAAGCGCCCAAGATTGAGAAGAAGGCGCCCGAGATCATGTCACCGGACGAGGTGGTGCGCCTTTTGGAGCAGCCCTCGGGGAACAGCCCCAAGGAGATTCGTGACAAGGCGATGCTGGAACTTCTCTATGCCACGGGTATCCGTGTGACGGAATTGATTACGCTGAATCTTTCCGATGTGAATATGCAGATGAGCTTCATTCTCTGCCGTGACCGCAACAAGGAGCGCATCATTCCCTTCGGTGCGGCGGCCAAGAATGCACTGGCCAGATATCTGGACGGCATCAGGGAGGAAATGCTCGAGAATAAAAAGTCAGAGGTGTTGTTTGCGAACTGCTCCGGGCAGCCTATGAGCAGGCAGGGATTCTGGAAGCTGATTAAGCACTATGCGAAGAAAGCAGATATTCAGGCCGATATCACGCCCCACACGCTGCGGCATTCCTTCGCGGCGCATCTGGTGGAGAACGGGGCGGATCTTCGAAGCGTGCAGGAGATGCTGGGGCACTCCGATATTTCCACGACACAGATTTATGCGAATCTGAACCACAACCATATCAGAGAGGTATACGCGAAGGCGCATCCGCGCGGCTGACGCGAGAAGAATTTCTAATTACTCGCAGCAATGGCTGTATTCGCAAAGTCAGCATAGCTGACTTAGAACTTCTAAGTCTCGCGTAGGAGAATGCACAAATACGGCATTCTCCGCACTAGTGCCCCATTTACCAATTAACTATCCTTTTTTGCTTGCCAGCATTCCCTTCTACTGCGTTGTTTTCGGTCAACGATGCCACCGCATCGCCTCCCTCAAACGCCTTGTATAAGGAAATTCCGGACTTCGCAAAAAGTGTATGCAATTGGAAAATGGATCACTAGTTTAAGATTCTATAGATACGTTTTTAAGGCATGGGACTGTTTCAAGGAAACACCCCGTGCCTTCCTTTTTGTGCGCAGCCCCATGCAGAGGGAGTATACTGCTAAAGCGGCGCATGGGGCGCGCGGCGAGTAGGGAAAGATAGCGCTTCCCTGCTCGATTGCACATGTGCAGCGTATGCTGTTTTCTCCGGGGCGGATGGAAGGGTTTTGCGTGGAAGGGGTGTGGGAGAGATTATTATGGCCTTATGATTTTGAATATTGTCAAATCAAATGCAGATGGGAAGCACTTGCAAGAAAACTGGGGTAAAGGGCGCGTAAACAGCCGCCCAGCCCCTACATGTAATGGTACTTTCCGCGCTTCGCGAACAGGAAACCCGCAGAGAGCACAAAGGCGAACGCCTCAGCAACCGTGACGGCCCACCAGATGCCGTCCACGTCCAAAACTAGCGGTAAAATCAGCACGGCCGCAGTTTGGAAAAGAAGCGTGCGCAGGAAGGAGATCGCCGCCGAGACCGCTCCGTTGTTTAAGGCGGTAAAAAAGGAGGAGGCGAAGATATTAAACCCGGCTAACAGGAAGGAAAAGGAAAACAGCCGAAGTGCATGGCTTGTCAGTGCAAGCAGCTCCGCGTCGTAGCCCACAAAGATGCGGGAGAGAGGGGCGGCAAGCAGGAAGGCTGCGGCGGTCAGCACGAGGCTTGCACCGCCTGTCAGCAGCATGCTTTTTTTCAGCATGTTTTTAAGTTCTACGTAATTCCCCGCGCCGTAGTGGTAGCTGACGATGGGCGCGGCGCCGATGGAGTAGCCGATGTAGATAGCGATAAAGATAAACTGTACATACATCAACACACCGTAGGCTGATACGCCGTTTTCACCGACGTAGCGCAGAAGCTGGAAATTGTAGATCATGCTGACGATGGAGGTGGAGATGTTACTCATCAGCTCTGAAGAGCCGTTGGCGCACGCCTGCAGGATGGGTTTTAGCTCCAATTTTGTCCGGGTGAGCCGCAGAGGGCTTGTGTTGGGGCGGAGAAAGTAAAGCAGGGGGAATAGACCGCCCACACACTGGCTCATGCCGGTGGCAAGAGCCGCCCCGGCCACGCCCCAGCGAAACGCGCCCACGAAGAGAGCGTCCAGCACCATATTGGTCACGCCAGCGCCTATGGTGGCTGCCAGTCCGAGTTTCGGTCTTTCCGCCGCAATCAGAAAGCTCTGGAACACGTTTTGCAGCATGAATGCGGCGATGAAGAGGAACACAACGCGCCCGTAAACGACGCAGTCCTCCATCATTTCCGGCGTAGCGCCCAGAAACGACGCCATAGGGCGCGTAAAAAGGATGCCTGCAGCCGACAGGATGACGCCGAGAATGACCGTCAGGTAAATCATCATGGAAAAATAACGGTTTGCCTTTTCCTGATCGCCCGTGCCGAGCACCAGGGAGACAAGGGCGGTTCCTCCGGTGCCGATCATAAATCCCATACCGCCGAGAATCATGATAAAGGGGAAAATCAGGTTGACGGAGGCGAAGGCGGTCTTCCCGGCAAAATTGGACACAAAGAAACCGTCCACCACGCCGTAGATGGAGGTAAATACCATCATGATAATGGAAGGAAAGGTGAAGCGCAGCAGTTTATTGTAGGTAAAGTGGTCTGATAATTGGATGGTTGTTTTCATATTCTGTGATTTCCTTTTGATAGTATATTATGTAAACTAATATCTACGTATGTACTCAAACGAGGACTTCCTGGCGATATCAGGCGCAGCAGGCGGTACGCGAAAAGCTGTTTGTGAGTTCCGACACAGTGACGTCCACGTTATGTCAGGAGCTGCAGGCGTTTCCGGAAATCATGTAAATAGCGTTCCATCAGCGCCAGATACTGATTCACATCCTCCTTCGTCCAAGAGCCAAAAATGTCGTTTTCTATGGCAATAACTTTTGCTGCTGTCCGCCCGGCCAGCTTTTGTCCTTCATCGGTTAGGAAAACGGTCTTGTTTTTGCCGTCCGTGTTTTCCAGATAGACGATTCCTTCCTTCTCCAGTCTGCGCAGGGCGGAATTGATCGTCTGCTTGCTGACACCGGCGTTGCGGCAGATGTCCCGGAGCGGGCAGGATGTTCCCTCGTTGCAGATGGCGTAGAGAACGATCAAGGAGCTCTCGGGAAGTCCCAGTCTGGATGCCGCTTCATGGTAGGCGGACTCCGTTTCACTCAGCAGATAATTGCATCGTCTCAGTTCCTTTGAAAAATCCGGCGTCATTTTTGCTTTCTCCTAAATCCTACGCGTTTTGGCTATTTTGCGCGAGATGTCAATGCTGAAAAAATAGTATGAAATCGTACTGAGAGTCAGTATAGTACGATTTCATACTAAAGTCAAGCAAAATAATTGCGACAATAAAAAAGCAGCCCGAAAGACTGCTTTTTCAGATCATATATCATTCATATTTTATTCATACTCCGCAATATCATAGATCAGCCGTTCCGAATCCTCCCATCCGAGACAGGGATCGGTGATGGACTTGCCGTAAATGCCTTCGCCGATTTTCTGGCAGCCCTCCTCGATATAGCTCTCGATCATCACGCCCTTGACCATGCGGTGAATGTCCTTGTTTAACTTCCGACTGTGCATCACTTCTTTGACGATGCGGATCTGCTGCTCGAACTTTTTGTCAGAGTTATTGTGGTTGGCATCTATGACGCAGGCGGGATTGACCAGATCGTAGTCCTGATACAGCGTGTACAGGGTGTTTAAGTCTTCGTAGTGATAATTCGGAAGACTTCTCCCGTGCTTGTTCGTGGAACCCCGAAGCACCGCGTGGGCAAGCGGGTTGCCGCCTGTGCTGACTTCATACCCTCTGTAGGTGAAGTCATGGGGATGCTGCGCCGCATAGATGGAGTTTAACATCACGGAGAGCGTACCGCTTGTGGGATTTTTCATCCCGGCGGCTATGTCGAAGCCGCTGACGGTCATGCGGTGCTGCTGGTCCTCCACGGAGCGCGCGCCGATGGCCACATAAGAGAGAATGTCCTCCACATAGCCCCAGTTGTCGGGGTAGAGCATTTCGTCGGCCGCGGTCAGTCCCGTTTCCTCTATAGCGCGGATGTGCATTTTGCGCATGGCGATCAGACCGCTTGTGAAATCAGGCTTCTTCTCCGGGTCGGGCTGGCTTACAATGCCCTTGTAGCCCTCGCCTGTGGTGCGGGGCTTATTCGTATAAATGCGGGGGATCAGGATCAGCTTGTCCTTCACTTTTTCATTGACCTTCGCCAATCGGTTTACATAATCACAGACCGCCTCCTCGTTGTCGGCGGAGCAGGGGCCGATGATGACAATGAATTTCTTGCTCTTTCCGGTGATGACATCCCGAATCTCGATATCTCTTTCTCTTTTCACCTCTACCAGATGGGCGGGCATAGGGAAGCGCTCGCGGATCTCGTCGGGGGTGGGTAATTTAGCTACATATTGAAATGACATAATTTCCTCCCGGCGGAAACGGGGTTACCGTTTCGTCTGTATGATAAATTTTTTTTGCTCTCGCAAAAACACATACATTATAGTATATTAAGTAGAGAATCGCAAGTATATGTACAGGAAGAACTTCCGGCCCGGGGTGGAGCCGGTCGTGGGAGAAAGTATTTGCCAGCAGAGGCTTATGACTTGTGCGTCTGACGTGAGGCGTGCAGCGCAGATATGGTGCACAACAGCGTCTGCAGCATCTGACTTGCGAGCATACCCCAGAGATAGCCCTGTATGCCGAAGCGCGGAATGGCGAAGAACACAAACAGCAGCCGCAAAAGAAGGCTTAGCACGCTGAAAAGGAACGTGCGTATAGTCTTGCCGAGGCCGTTCAGGATACTGTTTAACATACTGGCAATGTACATGAAAGGGCACAGAAAACTGAGGGTCAGGATAAAGCTGCCCGCCAGCTCTGAGTGGAAGAGCAGCCGTCCGGCCAGCCTTCCGAATACGAGAAACAGGGTGGTGCAGAAAAAGCCCAGCAGAAGGCAGCAGCGGATCGAGGTGAAGATGGCGCGCCGTACGGCGGTCTGGTTGCCGCTTGCGTCCGCTTCCGACACGATGGGCAGAAGCAGTACGGAGATGGAGTTGGTGACGGCGGAGGGAAACAGAATGAGCGGCAGGCTCATGCCTGTGAGTACACCGTAGACACTCAGGGCATCGGCGCCTCTTAAGCCATATGCCATCAGTCGGTTCGGTATGTAGATCGCCTCCACGCTCTGCAAAAGGTTGAGCACCAGCCGGTTGGCGGACAGGGGCACGGCGAGCTGCAAAAGCTGCCCCGTAATGCGGCGGTATATCCCGATCAGCCCTGCGGCAGAATGGTTACGATGGTAACCGAAAATGCCGCGCCGACGGGAAAACGCGGATGTATGTCCGGAACCTGCCGGAAAGACGGACGATTCCTGCACCGAAACGTGCCCTCTTGCCGGGAAAACCTGATGGGCGCGCGCTAAGATCGCCACCACGGAGACGATCATGGAGGCGCTTTCACCGATCACAAGGCCGACTACGGCGAAGCTGATGGTGGGCGTAAGCCCATGTTTTTGGCAGATAAAATAAATCAGGTAGACGCTTCCCACCCGGCAGACCTGCTCCGCGAGCTGAGAGAAGGCGGGGATGGCGGTTTTGCGGATGCCGTAAAAGTAGCCGTTGATGCAGGAGTGCACGCTTGCCATGGGGATGGAGAGCGCGATGATGCGAAGGAGCGGGGCGGTTCGCGCTTCCAGCAGCAGGTTAACTGCGATCGGTTCTGCGTACACATAGATGCCGAGGGCGCAGACCGCCGAGAGCGCCATTGCAAGAAGAAAACCCGCCCAGAGCGTGCGGAAGGAGTTTTTGTAGTCGCGGGTGCTCGTCTCACTTGCCACATATTTGGAGATGGCGGTTTGGATGCCGGACACCGTGAGGGAGAAGGAGAGGGCCAGCACGGGGGAGATGAGCTGGTAGAGGCCCATGCCCTCCGCGCCGAATACGCTGGATAGGAAAATGCGGTAAAAAAAGCCGATGAACCGGCTCACTAATCCTGTTATAGTCAAAATAACGGTTCCTGTCACCAGGGGGTGAGTCCATTTTTTTAACGTCATAGAGCACCATCACAGTATGGGATATGGTCTATGTTTATGTTGAAATGAAGGAAAATAGAATTTTGCAGGTATAGATTGTTTGTATGAAACGGGTAAAAGACGGCCGTTTAGGCGGGCAGGCATTGTCGAGAGGAAAGAAGGATACGGAATGAAAAAAGTAGTGGTGGGCATGTCAGGGGGCGTGGATTCCTCCGTGGCCGCCCTGTTATTGAAAAAGCAGGGCTATGACGTGGTGGGAGTCACCATGCAGATCTGGCAGGAGGAAGCGCATGAGGCGGAGCAGGGCGGATGCTGCGGGTTCAGTGCGGTGGAGGATGCCCGGCGGGTGGCTGAGGTGCTGGATATACCCCATTATGTGATGAATTTCAGGCGGGAGTTTCGGGAAAATGTCATGGACTACTTTGTGGCGGAGTATCTGGCGGGCAGGACGCCGAATCCCTGTATCGCCTGCAACCGCTATGTGAAGTGGGAGGCCCTGCTGCACAGGAGCCTTGCGATCGGAGCAGATTACATCGCCACAGGACACTACGCGGGGATTGCCAGACTTTCAAACGGCAGATATGCCATTCGCAGCGCGGTGACTGCGAAAAAGGATCAGACTTACGCCCTCTACAGTCTGACACAGGCGCAGCTTGCCCACACACTGATGCCGGTGGGGGCGTACACCAAGGAGCAGATACGGCAGATGGCGGCGGAGGCGGGACTGCCCGTGGCGCACAAGCCGGACAGTCAGGAGATCTGCTTTATCCCCGACAACGACTACGCCGCCTTTATCGACAGGGAGGCGGGGGAGCGGGTGCCGAAGCCGGGCTGCTTTGTGACAAAGGACGGGGAAGTGCTGGGACGACATCTTGGCATTACACACTACACCGTGGGACAGCGCAAGGGATTAAATCTGGCCATGGGGCATCCCGTGTTCGTTTTGGAAATCAGACCGGAGACGGACGAGGTGGTGATCGGCGAGGCGGAGGATGTGTTCGGAGATACCCTGTACTGCAGCCGCATCAATTATATGGGGATGACGGAGCTTGCGGAGCCGAGAGAGGTGACTGCCAAGATTCGATATAATCATGCCGGGGAAAAATGCGTGATTGAGAAAGCGGGGGAAGATCAGATCCGCGTCACATTCAAAAAGCCCGTCCGGGCGATTACGCCGGGACAGGCCGTGGTATTTTATGAGGATGACTACGTGCTGGGCGGGGGAACGATTATGTAGCAATCGCTTTTTTAGTGGCCTGCTTGTTCTCGTACATGCGGTCGTCCGCGATCTGATAGATTTTTTCTATGTTATATTCCTTCGGGCTGCAGGAAGCATAGCCGAAAGCGATGGACAAATTGAGATTGGGGATTTCTTCATTTTTCCGTTGGATGTCATTGCGAAACTCTCCTATTATGGCAGATATTTTTTCGGAATCGTCGGTTTCCGCGATGGCGATAAACTCATCACCGCCCATCCGCGCGACAATGCCGTGGGGTTCAAAGGCGTCCACAATCACCTGAGCGGCGCTTCGAATCAGGATGTCACCCTGCGCGTGCCCGTAAGTATCGTTGGTGGTTTTCAGATTGTTCAGGTCAAAGCAGAAAACGGTGTAGCGTGGATTTTCCATATCCTTGATGCCGTTCATGTATTCCATGCAGTAACGGCGGTTGTGAATCTGCGTCAGCTCATCCGTGTAAGCGCTTTTGATCAGAAAATTCCGTTCCGTCTCCTGCATCATTTTCTGCGTCAGGTTGATATAGAAGGAGACCAGGAGCAGGAAGATAAAGACTACCAGCCCCACGGAGGCGATGCCCTTTGTGGAGGAAATAGAGATGCCCATATAGCGGTCAAAGTAGTAGAACAGCAGATCATAGCCAACACAGCCAGAGAGCGCCAGCATACCGATTAAGAACAGCCGATGGACAAGCTGGCGGCTGACCCGCAGATTCATAAATTCCACGATGATAAAGTAGAGCAGATTGCATAAAATCAATACCTGCATATATTTCAGCGTGGCTGCACAGTGCACCAGATCCACGGCGTGAAGGCCCAGAAAGAGTGTGGTTGCAAAGATCTGAAGGGCAAGGAGTATTTGATATACCGCATACATAACGGGGCGGTTTAGCGCCAGCACATCCTCCCGCATGTAGATGACTAGCGGTATGGGCGCCAGATACAGCGTCAAATATTCCAGCAGACAGATCGTATAGAGCGGCATGGAGAAGATTAGAAGCACATTGTAGTAGCACAGCGTCCACAGCCCGATGCATATGGAGAAAAGGGAGATGCACAAAATGCGGGAAAATTTCCCCGAAAAAAACATGGCAAAAACGGTGATACAGCAGGCCACAAGGCCGAAAATCGTCAGAAAGCAGCCGAGAAACAGAGGAACCCTGTTTTCGGTCAGAATGGCGCGGTAAATATTTTTCCACTCGTAGATGCGGATCGGGTCGAAGCGGGAGAAGGCTTTGTCCTCCGCTGCGGTAAGCTCAAGCGTCAGCGTTTTTCCCGCGTAGTTATCGGGGAGATCTACGGGCAGATAACCGCTGCCGACAGTTTTGCGCCTGTCAATCCGATCCCAGCCGTATGTATGGATCGGTTCCCCGTCCAGATATACCGTGACTGCGGACTGCCTGATCTGCAGGACAAGCGCATGTCCGATACAGTCTGTATCGGCAGGAAAAATTCTGGTCATGGTGATGGTATCGCCCTTATTTACCGGATCAAATCGGAAATCGTCCAGGGAAACATCCTGCCAGGCGCGGTCGTTGATGGTGACGTCCCAGCCGTCGATCAGGGTTTCAAACTGTGAGATATCAGAATAATCGCGGGATAACAGGCCGTCGATAAAAAGGGTAGTGAAACATATGCTGATCAGCGCATAGACAATAAAAAATACCTTCCAAACGGTTTTGCGGGTTGTTTTTTTCTTCTCATTCATGGCGGAATCCTCTGCCGGTTTTTCCGGCGGTTTATAATTTATAGAAAGAAGGGTTTCTTTTTTCGTAAACGACATAATAGCGGAAGCCGCAGTCTTTCAGTATTTCGGCCGCCCGGTCAAAGGCGTGGGCAATCTGTCCCGGTTTGTGGGCGTCACTTCCCACGGTGACGATCTCACCGCCAAGCGCGCGATAACGTCTCAGGATGCCGATGCAGGGATTGGGCTCCCGCATCCCCCTTGCAAGCGCGCTGGTGTTGATCTCGACTCACTAATAAAAATCTAAAAATAATCTCAGGATCCGATCAAAGATTTCGCGGTAAATTTCGTAGGCGTAGCCGTGATCGTTCGTAGGGCCGTAGCGCACCACATAGTCCAGATGGCCGTAAACGTCAAAATTGCTGTAAACTTTCAAGTTTTCCAAAATGGACTCGAAATATTCCCGGTAAGCCGCCTCCTGAGAGCGACCTTCATAAAAGGCGGGATAGTAGGGGTCTTTTCCATGGCAAATGTGGGAGGAGCCGATGATAAAGTCGTAGTCGTGTTCTTTGGCAAAGGCCGCGTTCCTTTTGGACAGGTGGGGCTGTAATCCCAGTTCCGCGCCGAAAAGCAGCGCGATTTTACCCGCGTATTTTTCGCGGAGTTTTAGGAAATCGTAGAGATAGGCGTCGGGATTTACCTCAAAAAATCCGTCAGCCTCGCGTTCGGTCACCGGATAGTCGAAGTCGTTGTGTTCCGTAAAGCACATCTTGGTAAGTCCCAGCTCGATTCCCCGAAGGATCATCTGTTCCATCGGTGTGTCGGAATCCCCTGAAAAAGAAGAATGAAGATGAAAGTCTGCGGTGATTGGCATGGCAGTGTCCTCTCCGGGTTACTTTTCACACCCGCACCATGCACTTGCTGCATGGTGTCGGAGCCAGCGCCCAAATGCCTGTTTTTGGCATTTGGTGTGCATTAAATGTTGCAATTCACACCAAATGGTTGTAAATTGGTGCGAAATTTGGCGTGGGTGTGAATTGTAACCTCTCTGGTAAAATTTCTCATTTATTTTTGATTTACGTCTTGAATTTTTGGGACAAATTGGGTAAAATAAAGTCGTTGACAAAATTTTGTCAATCTTTTCCGGTTCGATTGGCAAAATTATATAGCAAAAGTTATAAAAAATCAATATTTAGGAGGAACGAAAAATGGCAGTAAGAGTAGCAATCAATGGTTTTGGCCGTATCGGTCGTCTTGCA
>ERZ779637.409-NODE-409-length-29251-cov-10.026784_pt1 | contig 29251 bp, 25 predicted proteins | sample MGYA00514196_ERZ779637 | MGnify/ENA primary metagenome ERZ779637 (study PRJEB29562, sample SAMEA4376700) | mouse gut metagenome | isolation source: Cecum | study: EMG produced TPA metagenomics assembly of the A DSS colitis mouse model was used to assess the...
CCACCGGACGTTATCCGGCATCCTGCCCTGTGAAGCCCGGACTTTCCTCACCTGCACCCTTACGTCTGTGCAGCCGCGATCATTTATTCTACTTAGTATACTGTTTTATTATCCATCAAGCGGACGATTTTGGCAATAGCTTTAAACAGCATTTTTTATGCGCCACATACCTGAAACCGGTTAGTTATCGGCGAGTACTACGTACTCAATGCCTTTGCAGCCGGGTGCCGGGCACCGTAAATAGTAACGTATCTCTACTCTAACGGTACGATATACAGGTCTTCTTCCCTGCATTCATATGTTCCCCGTGCATTCGTCTGCGGAATCGACTTTTGGAACAACAGCGCGTCAACATCCTCTGGGTCGACTGCTGGCGTAATACTATAAGCCCACCGGTAAACCTCTTTCTCCGAATCAGGATAGCCCACCGTCCCTCCATTGATAATATAGGTCAACAGACTGCCGTCTTTCATCTTCAACCCCACAAAATCAGGTGCATGTACAAACGTCTCATTAAGTATCGTCTCTCCTTTTCCGTTCTCCGACTCCGTCTCCTCCTTCTGCAGGGGAAAATCCCCAAGCACATAAACCGAGATAGGCGATATTTCCGCATATTTCAGTGTGGCACCACTTTCCCCCAGCGAGGTATCCAGTACTATCTTCCTGACCGCGTCGGATCCTTTCAATTCCAGATCAAACGCCCATACGCCCTCCACAGCCGGAATATATTCCACCTTATCCATACTTCCAAGACCTTCCAGCTCGACATGCAGGGAAGCGCCGAGCAGTCCTTTCTCATAACTTGTACCGACAATCTCGATAATATACTCCATGCATCCTTCTTCATCCACATACTTTGGGAGCAGATTGCCCTCTGCATCATATGCCGGCGCTCCATCCTCACGCACAAATCCATCGCCGGTATACCGAAGTCCATCGTAAAATCCTCCGTATGACTGGATCGCCGCATCCTCGTCATCATCGACCGTTATTTTCCTCCCATAGACTCCCGGTTCTTTCCCTTCCTCCGGCGCAAATCCCTTCACCTGAAAAGAAATCCATGCAAACCGTTTATCAACGATCATCTGCATCGGTGTTATCGTAACACCCTGGCAGGTGACACCGTCACGCCTGCCTGTTTCCTCCACAATGGGCGTCATATACCCCTTTTCTTCCAAAATCTGCTTTTGCTCCGATGTCATCAGGAATTCCGTTTCCAGACCTCTGATGCCGTACCCATAGACGGCTGCACACACCGTTGTGCCAAGGGCCAGAATCGCTGCGGCGGCCGCGATCCATGCCGTCTTCCATTTTCTGTTTCCTGTCTGCATCGTGATCGCTGTCCCATTTTCTTTGCGGATCTTTTGAAATATCTGATCGGCCTTTGTCTGCACGATGTCCGGAATCACAATATCTTTCTGTAAACTTTCGATGATATCTTTTTCTCTCATGATCTTCCCTTTCTGTCTTACAATATTAAAGCACTGCTTATCTCAACCCTGCTTTTGTCCTGCTTCATCGCCTGCAGCAGGTGTTTTAACGCTACATCTGCTCCGCGCCGTAAAGCTTTGCCATCTGGTCTCTCCCTCTGGCCAGTCTCGTCCTCACCGTGCTGACCGGGATATGTAAGACCGATCCGATTTCCGTCGTCTTTAACCCATTAACGTAATATAGGATCAAGACCATTCTGTACTTCTCATCCAACCTGCGCAGCATCTCCATCCATTCCACATTCGCGTAAGCATTATCCGGATCCATAACTTCTGCGATCTCCTCCACCGGATATACATGCTTTCTCCGTCTTAAGATATTATAGCATTCATTGAGCAGGATCCTGGTCATCCATGTCTTGAAAAAATCCGCTTTTCTCAGCTGTCCCATCTTTTCCCAGCAGATCAGGATCGTCTCAGATATGGCGTCCGCAGCATCTTCATCATTCCGAAGCATCATTCTCGCAGTCTTATACATGCTCTGCATTTGAGACTGCATCAATTCGGTAAAGGCGTCCGCGTCCCTGCACTGCGCACGTTTTATCAGCTTGTTCATCAACGGCTTCCCTCCTCTTTATTTCCTCTCTACTGATTAGACGGGTGAACCTGTACAAACGTCCCAGACATCTCAAAAAATACAGCATTCTGCTGCCCGCAAAAACAAAGGCCCTGCTCCAGCCACCTAATGACAAAAGCAAGACCTTAAAGTCCATTCAAATATCAGTTTAAATTTCCTACAGCACAAGCGACGGAGCCGAATACACACGTCCCGCCAACTCGCTGTTCAACATATACAGGCTGCGGGCATCATCTCCGAAAAGTTCCATCTTAGTGATCAGATCCATAGAATTCTTCTCTTCTTCTCCCTGCTCCCTGATGAACCAGTCCAAGAACTGTGTAGTGCGGAAGTCTTTCACCTCCTGCGCCGCCTCATAGATAGTATTGATCAAAGAAGTCACATATTGCTCATGCGCAAGTCCTGCTTTCAGTGGATCCATCAGTACCTCAAAGTTCTTATCCGGCTTCGCGATCGCCTCCAAAGTAACCGTCTCCCCGTTATTCTGCAAATACTGATACATCAGCATTGCATGATCCTGTTCCTCCTTCGCCTGGATCTCATACCAGTTGGCAAAACCATCCAGGCCTTTCCGGCTATAGAAATTAGCCATATCCAGATACAGATACGCCGAGTAAAATTCCTTGTTGATCTGATCGTTCAGTAAAGCCGCTACCTTATCATTCATCCTATGTTCCTCCTGTTTCTGCGATAATATATATTCTATCAATTACATCCATCCTCAACGTATCATTATACGCCTACGGCTTTTTTACCGCAAGAGAAAAATCTCAGTTGTCCTGCATCTGTACCGGAATCCGCAGTTCTACCACCGCGCCGCAATGCTCTGTCATATTAAAGAAACTAACCTGCGCTTTCTCGCCATATATGATCCGCAGGCGTTCCAAAGTGTTCTGTATACCTACATGTTTCCTGCCGTTGTATACTATGTTTCCTCCGTTTTGGATCTTATCCAGCGCTTCTTTTGAAAATCCATCCCCGGTATCCGACACACAGATGTACAGATAATCTTCCTCACGATACTGCTCCAGCGCAATATAGAGTGTGATCTCCACCTGCTTCTCAAAATTCACCCCGTGATTGATGGCATTTTCCACAAATACCTGCAGAACCAGTGGAGGAATCAAACAGGTCTCCACTTCTTCGTCCATCATCACCTCAAACCGGAAGAATTCCTCATATCTGAGTTTCTGGATATCAATATAATCCCTGATATGCGCAACTTCCTGTCCAATTTGTCTGAGCACATAAGAATCGTTGACCACATAGCGGAAATAATCTGACAGTTTCTCTGCGATCATGATAATGTCATCTGCATGATATTTCTCCGCCATACTGTGGATCACACTAATACAGTTCAGATAGAAATGCGGCCTGATCTGCTCTTGTACATATTCCAATTCCGTTTTACTCTGCATCAGTTCCTTTTCATAAATCGCGATCTTCAGTGATTGAATCTGCCGCATCATCTCTCTGAATTCCTTACTGGCCATCTCCAACTCCAGCAGTTGATGACTATCCATGTCATGAAGCCACTTTTCTTCTTCCGGATTACTAAGTCTCTTCACAAACAATTTCATAGGCGCCAAAATCCTCTTGTAATAAACAAAAGCAATCACAGTGACTGCCAGGATAATGGAAACCGCCAGCACCGTGCTCATGACTTGCAGCACAACAATCCTGTCCAGAATTCCCTCAGAAGAATCTATCAAAAGTTTCAGCTGACCGATCCTGCCGAGCTCATAAGTATGCACCTGAGATCTGAAAAAGAGATTGTCCCGGACTGCCTGCATAACATTCTCTTCCTCTTCCTGTTTACGCATAAGGAACTCACCGTCATCGGCGATAAAGAAAGGTATGCTCTCATATCCAAGATTACTGATATTAAAATCCGTCAGCAAGTCTTCCAGATTCACGATACATCCCACTGCCTTGCCATTCGTCTCATAGAAACAAAACAGGTAAGTCTCTTCATCTGCCTTAAAGTAATTCCACTCAGAGCGCTTCTCTTCTCCCGACAGATAGCCCCTGATCATTTCTTCCAATCCTTTGGCTTCCCCGGTTTTCTGACTCACCGGAAAATAGGCATGGTTATCCAGTATGAGCAGGTCCGCCGCTTCCACATACTCATAGAAGAAATAGTGTCCGCCGTAACGCAGCCTCAATGTCTTGTTGAGAGAAACAATATCATCCAGCAATTCATAATAGCGAGTCGTCTTTGGTGTGATATCCTCTGGCAGACCGGCTATGTTCTTATCCTGCTTGATCAGATAGACCATTTCGGAATTGATCATACCGATATCTTCCTTCACCTTTTTTGCATTTGCCTCTGCCATATCCTGCAGATATCGGTAGGCCATACTCTGCGCTTCGTTCACGCTACGAAACATAAAGAGCAGGAGAAGCAGGAATAAAACACATACCGGGATCATGGCCTCCAGCGTAATATGTACGATTGACCTGCTCTTCTTCCATCTGTGTTCTCTTCGCTTCCTGCCTTCCATTCTCATACCCCCACCAGCCGGTCCTACTCAGGCTGAAACAATCTCCGCCAGCGCTCCATACAGGTCAGTGTCAAGCTGAAGTGCCAACAGACCACCCAAAAGTCTCGCTGTATCCTGCTGCGTCTCCACCACATGGAAAGCGCTCTCTTTTACCATCATCTCGATCTCCGCTCGGTCAAGGATCCGGAAACATCTGTCCACGGTCTCTTTATCCGAATACTTCCTCTCCTGCAGGGATACTGTGATTTTACTTGTAACAGGCACATGCTCCAATACGACCTCCAACCGTCCCATAGCATCCTGTCCCACAGATACGACTTTGCCGCCATCCGTTACTTGTTCTTCCGGATTGCAGGACACTTTCGCCTGCGTGATGCCGCAGAAGGTAAGAATATAATCCCGCTTCTCAGGCACCAGGGTAAGTTCACCCTCTGCCTTATGAATACACAGGCAGCCCGCTTCTTCTTGCCATCTGTACTGCGTCTTCACGCACTTGCCTTCCCGGTAGCCGTTAGAAATATTGTCATCCTCATACAATGTAAAACTGCCATCCGCTCCTGCATATACATACAGATGCAGCTTCTGCGGATTCTCTCCTGCATTGATGCCATATTCCTCCTGGAACGGTACAATGGCACCTGCCTTCGCAAATACCGGTATGGAATTGATATCCCGGTACAGATTCATCATCCGGCCGCCTTCATAACACAATCCGGTAAAGATATCATACCATCTTCCTTCCGGAAGCCATACGGTGGTCTTCGCCATATTCAGTCCTTTCAGACAGGGCGTGGTGATGGCCGCCGCCATCATCTCACTGCCGAACAGATACTGATTCGGTACCTGGTATGCTTCTCTGGCGTTCGGATACGGATAGTACATGGGCAGGATCATTGGGATACGTTCCGCATACTGCCTGTAATTCATGGTATACAGATAAGGCAGCATCTTATGACGCAGACGCAGGAACTTCTCCATCATCTCACAGATTTCCGGCCGATACCGCCACGGCTCTTTTGAATTAAACATACTGTTCGTCGAATGCAGACGCATGATCGGTGAGAATACGCCGAACTGTACCCATCTGCCACACAGCTCATCATCCCGGATGCCCAACATATGCCCGCCAATATCATGACTCCACATTCCGTATCCGATATTAGAAGCCGACGCCGTGAAATAAGGCTGGAAAGCAAGGGACTTCCAACTGACGATCGTATCTCCCGAAAATCCCACTGGATAACGGTGGCTGCCAGGTCCTGCGTATCTGGAAAAAGTCATAGGTCGCTTTCCGTCGCGTCCGTTGTCCAGATAGTGATAGTGATTCAACATCCAGAGCGGATCCAGTCCCTCCACCTTGGAAGACACACCCTGCTGCCAGTCTATCCACCAGAAATCAACACCCTCTTCTTCTCTTGTGTGATGCAGATATGTAAAGTACGCCTCCATAAACTTCTCATCCGACACATCAAATTCTACCGGCAGCTCCTGATCTACATCGACGCCCAGAGCCTTCGCCATGGGCTCATACATTTCCTCGTAAGCCCGTACTCCATCTGCCGGATGGACATTCAGTGTCACATGCATCCCCTGCTCATGAAGCCAGCTTAGGAACCGCTTCGGATCAGGAAAGAGCTCCTTATTCCAGGTATAGCCGGTCCAGCCGCTGCCATACTTCTTGTCGATATCTACCAAATGCCAGTCCATATCGATGACCGCCACGGACAATGGCACGTCTTCTGCCTGGAAACGCTCCATCAGTTCCCGATAAGTCTGCTCCGTATATTTGTGATACCGGCTCCACCAGTTGCCAAGTGCATATCGCGGCACCATCGGCGTGGTCCCGCACAATCGGTAGAAATCCTGGATACAGGTCAGATAGTCCGTCCCATACCCCCAGAAATACAGATCGATCTCCGGCTGCTTCCTGACTTCCACCCAGCCGTCCTCACGGATCACTAAAGACTTGCTGTCATCCATCACCGCATGTCCCAACTGAGACACCAGCCCCTTCTCCAGCGGAATCTCACCGTCCGCATTATCCAGTGTTCTGGCTGTTCCTTTCAGGTCGCCGATGTTGATCACCTTCGTCTCATCCCCGTAGCGCCACTGACCGCCAAACGGAAAAAGACCGCCTTTCACATCGATGGAGAGACCATTGGGCCGAAATTCCCCTTTGTCGTAGCGAAGATGGAGCCTTTCCGTGATGATTTCCAAATTGCCCTCCTCATCGATCACCTGGAAATCACAGGCCCCCAGATCCCTGTTCCACACGATCTGTGTCGGCCGGTCTTCAAACACCCCGTGCTCAGCATACTCCAGCCTTACAAGCCCGTCTGTCAGCACACTGATCCGATATTTCTCCCCTGCAATGACATTCTCCGCCCTGCATGCGGGAGCCGTTTTGATCTGATAACATTCTTTCATAAACTTACCTCTTTTCCGGGCAGTCATTCTGCCCTGTTAAACATCTGAAGTAACAACGCATCCTTCTTTATCATAATAACTCTCATCCAGCCTCTTGTCACTCTTACTTAAAATACAATCGTCAGATCCTTATAAGCAAAGACCGACATCCGCCCTTACGTGCAGACACCGGTCCTATCAATTAAACCGCACATCAATAATTACTGTACGATCGCCTTATATGCAGCATAAGCATCATTGTGGATCGCCAAAACATCCTGTAATCCCATCTGATCCAACTGTGCCAGATACGCATCCCACTCTTCCTCAATGCCGCCGTCTACCACCCAGTGTGCATACTGCGCAGAAGCATAATCATTGATGTCTGTCGTGAGACTTGCCAGTGTGGTAAGCTGTTCCGATGTATAACTTACGACAGGGAATGCGATATCGGAAGCATATTTTGCATTGGTCTCATCCTGTGCCAGCTTCACGCCGTCGCCCTGGCTGTCCGGCAGGATCACGTTCTTCTGGAACTCTTCCGTCATATACTTGGGACCGAAATCTCTCATGGAATAAGACCACGCCGAAGTATCCAGTGTCGTTCCGTCCGCAGGAAGAAGCACTTCATAAGTTCCGTCGCCTTTGTCCGCTATCTGATCCGGTATAGAGCCATAGTATGTCTGCAAAGATACAAGATCCGTATAGAAATCATCCGCCCACTGCAGCAGCTTATCAGGATTCTTACACTGTGTAGTGATGATCAGTTCTCTGTTTGCAATGTCAAGGAACGTAGGATCTGATTCAACATACCGGTTTCCATCCGGTCCCGCAACTGCCTCACACAGCTCAAACTGTCCTGCATTCTCACCCATCTCGGCGTCTGCCGTCCACGCGAACACAAGTCCTGTCTGAGAGCCGCCTTCTGCCATTCTCTTCGCGGAAGCCATGGAACTGTCCTGCGTAAAATACTCTTGATCAAGGCATCCCGATGCATACAGCTCATGTGCCCATTTTACCGCTTCTTTATAATGATCTGTGATCGGTACAAATGCCGGATTGCCGGATGCATCAATCTGCATGAAATTGCCCGTTCTGCTGACGATCGTTCCGAACGGAGCAAGGAGGTTGCTAAGATCTCCTGACAAAGATCCGGCATTCGTATAAGGAATTTCATTATTCGGATCGCCGTCGCCGTCTGCATCCTGCTCTTTGAATGCCTTCAGCACGTCTGCCAGCTCTTCATAGGTCGTAGGCATGGAAAGTCCCAGATTGTCTAACCATTCTTTATTGATGTACATAGCATTGGCTACCTTCGGACGCAGAGGCAGCTTCTTTACCAGACTGTAGATCTCGCCGTCACGGTTCTGTGCCGCTGCTTTAAGTTCCGGCTCCTTCTCGAAAATAGCCGTCAGATTCGGCATATTCTTCTCAATGCCCTCTGTCAATTCCACAAAATAGTCCTTGTTCTGTGCCACATCTGTTTCTGTCAGACAGATTGAACCAAAGAATGCATCCGGCAGATCTCCCGACGCCAGAAGCAGCGATTTCTGCTCTGTCCAGTCACTGTTATAGTATACCTGCCAATTAATCTTGATATTATGCTTCTCCTCCAACTCCTTCATGATGCCTTCATTCATGAATTCATTGGGCCAGGCATCCGTCCATCTCACCGTAGCGATCGTGAACTCCTCCACGCCATCCGCCGTCTCTCCGGAATCTCCCGACGCATCCGCTTGTGTGCCATCCGCACCGTTCATGGCTGCTCCCTCGGAGCCGCCGCAGCCGGTAAGTGTTCCGGCCACCATTGTTGCTGCCATCATCACGCTGATGAGTCCTGTTGCTGCTTTCTTTCTCATACTGTTAATCCTCCTTCATTCTGTATATATAAATGTTTTACATTGATAACTGACGCTCATGTCCGTCTTTATCATCTTTCCCTCCATTCCGAAGCGCTTTGCGCTGAAGACGCGAGCAGAATTTCAGATTCTGCTCTGCGATCAACAGAATTTGTGACACTTCGGCATAGATTCTTCAGCCTTTGACCGCTCCAATCATAACGCCCTGATTAAAGTACTTCTGCACAAAAGGATACATACACATGATCGGCGCTGAGGAAACAACTATTGCTCCGTATTTGATCAACTCCGCTGCCTGTCTTGCCTCGGTAGCCGCCGTTCCAGTCATCATCATGCTTGCTGTCTGGTTATTGATCAGGATATTCCGAAGCACGATCTGCAGCGGCTGATACATCTCATTCCGCAAATAGATCAAAGCATTAAAGTAAGAATTCCAGTGTCCTACCGCGGACCACAGCGCGATCACCGCGATCACCGCCTTGGACAGGGGCAGTACAATCTTAAAGAAAAAATTCAAATTCCCGCAACCGTCAATCTGGGCCGCCTCCCACAAATCGTCGGGAATATTGTTGGAGAAGAAAGTTCTTCCCACAATGATATAATATGTAATGACTGAAAATGGCAGGATCATTACCCATCTCGTATCCAGCAGATGGAAATTCCTAACGATCAGGTAAGTCGGGATCAGACCGCCGCCGAAAAACATAGGGATCAGATAGAAAAAGGTGATCAGTTTCTTACCCACCAGGTTCTTTCTGGAAAGCGCATAGGATGCTGAAATGTTCACTACCAGATTTGCACAGGTCCCGAGCACCGTATAAATAATCGTATTTTTGTAGCCTGTCCACAACTGCTGGTAATTCAGCAGCTGCTCATATCCCCGCATATTGATACCCTTCGGCCAGAAGAGAATGTTGCCGCTGGATACATCCGTCGGATTGCTGATGGAAGCGATCACGATAAAGTACATCGGATAGACTGTTATCACGATGAGAAGCACTGCAACCGCATAAATGATAAAATCGAACATCTTATCCTGTCTGGATTTCTGAATTTTATTTTTCGTAATAGCTTTGCTCATGACTGCCCTCCTATACTAATGATGTATCGCTCATCTTCTTCGATATGTAGTTCACCGTCACCAGAAGTACCAGATTGATAAGGTTATTAAACAGACCGATTGCAGACGAAAGGCTGTACTGGCTGCTGACAAGACCCATTTTATACACATAAGTGGATATGATCTCGCTGGATGCCGTATTCAAGTTATTCTGCAGCAGATATACTTTCTCGAAACCGACATTCATAACGCTTCCCATCCTCAGGATAAACATCACCGTCGCCGTTGGCATGAGCAGCGGAATATCGATCTTGAGCATCTTCTGCCATTTGGATGCACCGTCCATGGTCGCTGCTTCATACAAAGAAGGGTCGATCGCCGCCAATGCTGCGATATACAGAATACTGTCCCATCCTAAATGCTGCCAGACTTCCGTCCATACATAGACGCTGGGAAAGGCGCCGGCAGATCCCATCACGTTCGGCATCTGGATCCCGATCAGACTGAGCAGTTTCGCGATCACACCGGAACTCGGTGATAAGAACAGGATGATCATACCGCACATAACTACCGTAGAAATGAAATGTGGCAGATAGGTAGATACCTGGAAAATCTTTTTGAATTTACCGGTCCGCATCTGGTTACAGATCAGCGCAAGCACGATCGGCAAAGGAAACGTCACCACAATACTGTAAATACTCAAAATCAGGGTGTTTTTGATCGTCGGCCAGAACTGGAAAGAATTAAAGTACTGCTTGAAATACTTAAGCCCGGCCCATGAACTTCCCATGATTCCCTTCGCCGGCGTGAAATCCTTGAAGGCGATCACAACGCCATACATCGGCAGATAGGTAAATATGAACATAATGATAAATGATGGCAGCAACAGCAGATATAGTGCGCGGTCACTGTAAACCCTGTGCCAGATGTTTCCTTTCTTGCTTACCGTATTTCTTTTACTCATCAACATGCCTCCTCACTTTTATAACAGTTTCCTGTTACCATTCACGTCCCGGGATTCATTCATAGCAGCAGGTTTATGTCTGTTATTTTTTCCTGATGAAAAGATTTTATCTTTTTTTTAAATTTGACTCTATAAATTTTCGGCTGAGAAAGTAACAAAAAAGAGCGGATTTTCGTCAATCTGCTCTTTTTTGTGATATCATTTTTTTGTTAGTATGTCAGATTTTTGTTAAATATACCTGTTATGGCAGGTTTTATACCCTCTTGATATACAATCTGCCCATCCGGTCGTCTACTTGTTATAGCGATTCCTGAATTCATTCGGAGTACATCCCGCATAATCCCGGAATGTCTTGCTGAAATAAGAAAAATTGGTATACCCAACCAACGTGGCAACCTCGCTTACACTGCGGGTGGTATTCTTGAAATAATCCCTTGCTCTCTCCATCCTTCTGGTCGAAACATAATTCGGTATACTCATACCGGTATGCAGGGCGAATTTCTTCGACAGATAGTCTTCCGATATGTATGCCCTTGCGGCCAGCTTCGCTCTTGACAGATCTCCGCCAAGATTCTCTTCTATATAATGTATGATCTGCTCTACTACATTCTCTTCGGTATCCTCAACACGGATCACAGCCTTAAGCTTCTTGAACAGGATGTAGATAAATTCTTTCATGTCTCGCAGCGTCCAGGAAGCTTTATTGCAGTAATGTTCAAACTCCCCGGCCTCAAAGATCTGATTCATCAGGATATCATTTTCCACCATGAAATGAAAGACCATCTGCTGCAGATCGGCCTTGAAGCGTCCGAACACCTCTACATTCGCCTGCCCCTTCCGCCAGAGCGCAGTCACATACTCTCCAATCTGTGCCGACACCTCGTCTATATCCTGCATCCGCACCATCTTCTGTTCCCACAAAGAGAAGTCCGGCGGCACATACACCGCTTCCTGCCCCCGCCATTCTTCTTCGAGAAGCATTCCCTCTTCACCGGGAATCCCTTCCCGCACCATCTGCAACAGGGCATTCAGCCGCTCATAGCCTGTCCCGATGTCAAAAGACCTGCCCACATAAATACAGGCCGCCACATGCAGCTCTCTTTCAATCTCCGAAAGTAGCTTCCTCATGTCATCCCGAAACATCTCCTTTTCCTTCGGGATGCCCTTACACACTATCATAAAGCAATCATCACTGTGCCTGACAATGGTATCTGTCACATAGCCTTCCCCACACATGAGTTCTTCTGCCATATGCATCAGCACAGGAGAAAAGACCGCATCGCTCTGCGCTTTCCGATGCTCCATCCCCCTGAAGATGCGCAGCATGCAAAGCATCAGTATCTCATCCGGACTATATATGCTTCCCTCCGTTCCGGTCGCCCTGCCGACCTCTCCCGTCTGAAGGCCACGCCAATATTTCTCCTTTGCCTGCTGTCTATCCCTTCCGCTCTCACCCGTAGAGACACGCATATTCTCCACAAGGCTTCCCAACACGTTTTCCAGTTCCCTGTTAGACACCGGCTTTAACAGATACCCTCTCGAATGCAGCTGCAGCGCCTTCTGCGCATAGGCAAAATGTGCATAACTGCTCAAATAGATACACTCCACAGGCAGTTTCTGCTCCCTTACCCATTCCAGCAACTCCAGCCCGCTCCCCTGCGGCATCTCAATGTCCGAAAGGAGAATATCCACCTGCAAGGTGCCTAAGATCTCCTTCGCCTGTCTGATATTATAAGCCGTATAGACACCGTCAATATCCCACTTTTTCCAGTCAATCCCCTCTACGATCTTCTCGACCACATACTTATCGTCATCCACGATGCATATATTCATGGCAGATCCCTCTGTATATCTACACATCGAAGCAGCTTCCGCCCACAAACTCCCTGCATAACGAATTTGTCGGCAACTCTTCACTGCTGACACCCAGGAAATACTCCAGGAATTTCAGCAGACGCTTGGCCTCATGATAGCCCGGCTCACCTTTCCTGATATTAAACAGCAGCGGCTCCGCATACTGCTTGATCACAGCCAGCTCATAGGTCATAGCTGAATTGAACATGGCGTCCGCATCCTCCTGGAAAGGAAAGATGTATTTCTCCTCACCCCGCCTCACGGAAGGCCACATAGCGATGGTCTTATCCGCCGACGTTCCCCTCGTTCTTGCATCCCGGACCATACGCCGCAGCAGCCGGCCGTCAGTAGTCGGTATTCTGTTATGTTCATCTACATTCAGGCAGGTAAGGGCACTGATATAGATCTTGAATTTGCTCTCCGCCGGCAGGGAATAGGACATTTTCTCATTGAGCCCGTGAATCCCCTCGATGACCAGGATATCCTCAGCCCCCAACGTCGTAATCTTGCCACGGTATTCCCGCTTACCGGTCTTAAAGTTAAAGCTGGGCAGCTCCACACTCTCTCCCCGGAGCAGCCTGCTCATATCCGTATTAAACTGCTCTACATCAAGAGCCTCCAGACACTCGTAATCCGGCTTGCCCTCATCGTCCAGCGGTGTCTTGTCATGGTTCAGATAGTAATTATCCAGCCCAATGGGATGCGGTTTCAGTCCATAGGTTCTAAGCTGTATGGACAGCCTGTGGGAAAAGGACGTCTTCCCGGAAGAAGAAGGCCCGGCGATCATAACGAATTTCACGCCTTCCCGTCTGGCAATATCTCTGGCGATTTCCCCGATCCGGCGCTCCTGCAGCGCTTCCTGCACGAGGATCATATCCGAGATATTCCCCTTGCAGATCTGGTCATTCAGGTCTCCTACCGTATCGATACCCATATCCCGGTTCCAATCACTTGTCATCATCAACGTCTGGAACAGTTTTTTCTTCGGCACGAACGTCGGCAGCTTCTCCGGCTCCTCCTTTTCCGGCAGGAGTAAGATCATTCCCTCTTCATAGGGGAACAGATCAAAACATCTGATGTATCCCGTACTCGGCAGCATATAGCCGTAGTAATAATCGTAATAATCACCCAGGCAATACACATTGATGTTGGAGCTTCTGCGATACCGGAACAAAGATACCTTATCCTTCATGCCAAGTTCCCTGAAAAGCGCGACCGCTTCCTCCGCAGGATACGCTTTCTTGGTCACTAACAGATCCATGTCCGCCAGTTCTCCCATGCGGTCTTTCACCTTCTCAATGGTCTCCGGATCCATCTTCATGCCGCCACGGAAGGCACAGTAATATCCCGGCCCGATAGTGAATTCCACTTTCGTATTGACTGCCATCTCCATACCGGCCACATCCTTGATGGCCTTCATCATCAGCATGATCGCCGAGCGCACGTAAGTCTTATGCCCGATATCATTTTCGTAGGTAATGAACTTCAATTCGCAGTCACGACTGACACGCTTCATCAGCTCCTGTATCTTCCCGTTAATCTCCACAAGCGCTATCTGGCTGGTACACTCATTCTGATACTGCTCTGCGATCAGTTCATACTGCACGCCGTCTTCATAGAATCTGTCTTTTCCATTAATCTTGATCGTAACCATAAGACCCCCTCTTTCTCTTAACGTTTTGCTATAGTATATGCAACTATCTCCTGCGCTTTCCGGCATTCGCTCAGAAGCGTCTCCACTTCCGCATATCTTTTCTTTCTCTTGTCATGAGAAAGTCCCTGCCGCTGCAGCTGACCGAGGATTTCCGTGTAGATCCTCTCTTCCTTCTGCAAAAAGGCCCGCAACACGCTGTCACCCCGCAGCAGCAAAAAGCCTCCATATCGGTCAAAGAGTTTACATAACGTCTCTTCTCCGATTCCACTATTCTTAATATGCTCTGCAACGCTTCGGAATCCTGCCTCATTCGGTGCCATACGCCGCACTGAACAGATCTCGTCGCTTCCCGGCACCGCCCGCATCATCGGATAGAATTTCTTGTCTTCCTCCACCATCTTCTCATCCGTGATCCGCAGACCTCTCTCCCGCAGCCATCGCCGAAACTCTTCCAACTCCGATTGCGGCTGCAAGATCAGCTCTCTAAAGGCATCCGTCTTCTGCTTCTCCTCCCCCAGGATACGCATCATCAATCTGCCGCCCATACCGGCGCAGATCAGAGAGTCAGCCTCTCCGGCCTCATAATTATGTAAACCATTCGACAATCTCGTCTCAATCCGGGATTCCAGACAGCGCTCCGCCACATGTCTGGCAGCAGCTCCCAGCGGCCCTTCCCGCACATCCATGGCCAGCACACTGGGACTGACCTGCTGTTCTACCAGCCAGATCGACACGAAACCATGATCACACCCCACATCACAGACCCGCATCCCCGGCGTTACCATAGACGCCACAGTCTGCAATCGTTCCGACAGCACTACCGGTCTCATCAATCCAGATAATCCTTCAGTTTACGGCTTCTGCTGGGATGACGCAGCTTACGCAGCGCTTTGGCCTCGATCTGCCGGATACGCTCACGAGTCACGTTAAACTCCTTGCCGACTTCCTCCAGCGTCCTGGCACGCCCGTCATCCAGACCAAACCGGAGACGCAATACCTTCTGCTCCCTCTCCGTCAAAGTCCCCAGCACCTCCATCAGCTGCTCCTTTAATAAGGTAAAAGCGGCTGCATCCGCCGGCACCGGTACATTGTCGTCCTGGATGAAATCGCCCAGATGACTGTCTTCTTCCTCGCCGATTGGTGTTTCCAAAGACACCGGTTCCTGTGATATCTTTAAGATTTCCCGAACACGCTCCACCGGCATGTTCATCTGCTCCGCAATCTCCTCCGGGGTAGGTTCCCGTCCCAATTCCTGAAGCAGCTGCCTGCTCACACGAATCAGTTTATTGATGGTTTCCACCATATGCACCGGGATACGGATCGTCCTCGCCTGATCCGCGATGGCCCTGGTGATAGCCTGCCTGATCCACCAGGTGGCATAGGTCGAGAATTTATATCCCTTACGGTAATCAAATTTCTCCACGGCCTTGATCAGTCCCAGATTTCCCTCCTGGATCAAATCCAGGAAAAGCATCCCGCGGCCCACATAACGCTTCGCGATACTGACAACAAGCCGCAGATTAGCCTCCGCCAGACGTTTCTTCGCATCCTGATCTCCCACTTCCATTCTTTTGGCCAGTTCAATCTCCTCTTCTGCATTCAAAAGAGGTACCTTGCCGATTTCTTTCAGGTACATCCGCACCGGATCCTCAATGCTGATGCCGTCCGGCACAGACAGATCCAGATTCTCCACGTCCACTTCGTCTTCTTCGCTTAAGATGATCTCTTCATCATCCACATCGTCATCCTCGGAAATCCGAAGCACGTCTACATTATTCTGTTCCAATGTCTCCAGAATCTTATCAAACTGATCCTCTTCCAGCACCATCCCCTGAAAAAAGTCGTTGATTTCCTGATATTCCAGGACATTCTTTTTCTTCTTGGCAGCCGCCAGGAGCTCCTTAAGGCGCTCTTCAAACTTTGCCTGTACATTTTCGTCCATTATGTGGCCCATCCTTCCTATGTTTCAAGTTATAACTCTTTCAGATCTATGTTCATCCCCGTGCTGCAGACACTCTAACCCTTATTGCGAATAGCTTGCCCGTATTACAGGGAAATATGCGTTTTGCTAAGTTCTTCCAGCGCTTTTTTGCCCGATATCACTTGATTTATGGCATTCATATCGGCTCCCATCCTGCTGGAATAATATTCAAAACTGTTCTTCTTCACCGCATAGAGTATATCATGGAAAGCTTTCTCTCTCTCCTGCGGTGTCGTGATCTCCTCCAATTTCGTATTGAAGATCTCTGCCACAGTCCTCTGTTCTTGTTCCTCCTCGTAGGCACTGATGATCGCCGCCGGTTGGTAGACACCCTGTTCCAGATCTGCAAACAGCCTGTCCGCCACATCCTGGTAAAGCGTATCTGTAAAATCACTGGCCGCAATATAGGGTTTGATCTTCTGATACAGCTTCGGCTCTTCCGTGATCCAGGTCAGAAGCAGGCGCTGGGATTTCTTCGCATTCTCCTCCGGCGTGTTCTTCTTTGAAAGCGTACTCTTCGGTCTCATCACCGGCCGTACCAGCCCGGTCTGCGCCGCATATCCGCTCACCAGTTTCCGTAGATTCTCAAAACCGATATGGTATTTTTGCGCCGTCGATTCTATGTAGTTCTCCCGCTCCACCTCTTCCTCAAAGCTGCACAGCTTCTTCGCGATCTCTCTGTGAAAGGCTGTCTTAGATTCCGGATCATCCATCTGGTAATCCCGCTCCAAGACGCTCAGTTCAAAGAAAAAGCTGTTCTGCGCCTGATCGATCCTCTCCTGAAATGCTTCCGGTCCCAGATTCTTCATGAATTCATCCGGATCCTTGTAGGGGCGCATGTCGATCACTTTACCTCGAATCCCGGATTCCCGCAAAATCCCGATCGCCCGCATCGCAGCATTCGTACCGGCCCCGTCACTGTCATAGGCTAGCAGGACCTCTTCCGTATACCGCTTCAGAAGGCTGGCCTGTCCTGTCGTAAATGCCGTTCCCAGTGAAGCCGCTGCTTGTGTAAACCCGGCCTGATGCATGGCGATCACATCCATATACCCCTCACAGAGGATGATATTTCCCTTACGGGAAGTTCGTGCAAAATTCAAACCGTACAGGTTGCGGCTCTTATCAAAGATCATCGTCTCCGGCGAGTTCAGATACTTCGGCTTGCCGTCGCCCATCACCCGGCCGCCAAAGCCTATCACCCGGTGATTGCCGTCCTGGATCGGAAACATGACCCGATTCCAAAATTTATCGTGGACTCCCCTTTTCTCATCAAAAGTGATCAATCCCGATTCCTGCAGAAGATCGTCCCCATACCCCTTGGAGCGTAGATAAGCCGTCAGATCGGAGGCCGCTCCGTCCGCATAGCCAAGGCCAAACTTCTTCATAGTCTCGTCGGACAGCTGCCGCCCCGCCAGATATTGAAAACCGGTTCTTCCTCTCGGATTGCGGAGCATGTAATAGTAATACCGGGCTGCCTCCTTATTGATCTCCAGCAGTCTGCTCCGCCTGCTTTCCTTCTTTCTGGCCTCCTCATTATATTCCATCTCCGGCAGATTGATGCCTGCCCTGTCAGCCAGTATCTTGACCGCTTCCTGAAAAGTCGCATTCTCATATTCCATCAGAAACGTGATCACATTACCGCCTGCTCCGCAGCCGAAACAGTAATACATCTGTTTCCCCGGAGATACAGAGAAGGAGGGTGATTTCTCATTATGAAACGGACACAGCCCGAAATAGTTGCTCCCCTTCTTCTGCAGGCGGACATATCCCGAAATTACATTGACGATATCATTTTTGATTCTGATCTCTTCGATCAGTTCATCCGGATAATACATCTTGTCCCTTCTTTATCTATAAGATTCTCCATGCACGCTTATCTCATTATCTCTATATTCCAGGCCCTCATCAGCCATGCCATGTTTTCGGAATGTAGATCTCCTGATACTGCGCTATGGCAAAACGGTCCGTCATGGAACCAATATAGTCACACACAATTCTTTCCAAAGGCTCCCCTTCTTCCATAAGTCTATACAGAAATTTCGGAAGCTTCTCCGTGTGGTTCATATAGTATTCATATAAAGTGACCACCAGATTCTCCGCCTTGTTCTCCTGCCCCTTGGCAATGGGATTGCGGTAAACATTCCGAAACATGAATTCACGCATCGTCCGCATGGCATCCTCCGCCTCTTTGGACATACGGATATCATCCCTGCCTCTGCTGTTGGTCACGATATTATGTATGAAATAATCCAGGCGCTGCGTACAGCTGTGTCCGGCAACGGCGCTGATCTCCGAAGGTACATCCGCCTCCTTCATGATATTGCCCCGGATCGCATCGTCCGTATCGTGATGGATATAGGCAATCTTATCCGCAAACCTGACGATCCTCCCCTCCAAGGTAGCCGGCATGGAAGCTGTCTGGTGGTTCAGAATACCGTCCCGCACTTCCATGGTCAGATTGATGCCTTGCCCGTCTTTCTCCAACAAGTCTACCGTTCTCACACTCTGCTCATTGTGTCGGAATCCATAAGGACAAGCCCTGTCCAACGCCCGCTCCCCCGCATGACCGAAAGGTGTGTGTCCCAGATCATGCCCTAAAGCAATGGCCTCCACCAGGTCCTCGTTAAGCTGCAGCGCCTTGGCAATCGTCCTGGCCGTCTGACTGACCTCCAGTGTATGCGTTAACCGTGTACGATAATGATCTCCCTCCGGTGTAAGAAAAACTTGTGTCTTGTCCTTAAGACGCCGAAAAGACTTGCTGTGTATGATCCTGTCCCTGTCTCTCTGAAATACCGGCCGGATATCACACTGCTCTTCCGGTTTAAGTCTCCCCCTGGAATGCATACTGAGCATGGCATGGGGGCTAAGATACTCTTTCTCCCACTGTTCCAGACTTTCCCGTATGTTCATGGTGTGCCTTTCTCAAATTCAATCGCTGTTCAGCCCGCCCTTGGCTGCTCATAGATTCGGAGCTTCTATGGCTTCCCAGTTACGTTTCTACTGCTATTATTCGCGGTTTATCTCGAAAATCCTTTTTATTCCCGTCAAAATTTATGAACTCCTTCCGATCGGCACTGCCGGCGGTCATCTGCAGATATCATAAATAAATTCCGCATTCTTGTCCATCGCCTCATAGGCCGTCTTAAAAGGTGACATCTGGAAAACATGCCACATCCCCGTAAAGATATCCAGCTTCACGGATACATTCGCACTGAGCAGCTTCTGATAAAGCAATTTGGAATCATCCAGCAGCACTTCGTTCTCTCCGACTTGTATATAGGTAGGCGGAAAGCCTTCGAATTCGCCGAACAACGGCGAAATAAACGGATCAGCCAGGTTCTCCTCGGACGCATAATTGCGGATCATATCCGCCAGGTAAGCGGCATTTAACACTGGGTCGATCTTCGCCTTCGTCTGGTGGGATTTCCCCGATGACGTCAGATCCGTCCATGGGGACATCAAAACAAGGCCGCGCGGCATAAGCCGCTTCTCCTTCTTCAGTTTCAAAGTCAGCGTAAGCGCCAGATTCCCGCCGGCGGAATCTCCTGCCAGTATCACATCCCTCGCCCCATATCCCAAGAGCATCAGATAATTCCATACTTTCATGGCATCATCCAACGCGGCCGGATACGGATGTTCCGGTGCAAGCCTGTAATCAAAACTCAGCACATCCATAGAAGTAGACATTGCCAGCTTCCCCGTCAACGTCCTGGCATAAAGTCTGCTCCCCGTGGAATAGCCGCCGCCATGACAATAGAGGATAACATATTTCTTCATATGTGCCCTGTTCACATAAACCCACTCTCCCTGCAGGATATCTCCTGTGCCTGTATGATCATGTATACCCACCTCTTCGATCAGCATGTCCTTGTTGCTGCCAAGCAGCGCTCCAAAATATTTCTGAGATTGACGATGCTTCTCAATATCTGTATTCTCTACAATACCGTGCATCCGCTTGATCAGATGCATTAAATTAGCATTTCGTTTCTCGGTAATAGACATATATCTGCTCCTTTGTCCATGATTTTATAGTAATATTTTAACATACAAAGTCATATTTATGGTATGATATGTTAAAGAAAGTATATTTCCATGAAAATTCGGGGATGGAGGACTAGGCAAACATGTCAAACTACCAGCGCAGCACGATCCGCAAACCAAAACAGGCCGGAAACGGAAAGCCCGGCAGAGTCAAGAAGGACGTCTGGTACAAACTGGATCTGTCTGCCATTGTCTACCCGACTCTGCAGCGGCGGGATTTTTCATCCGTTTACCGTCTGTCCGTCATGCTGAAAGAAACCGTCGATCCCATTCTGCTGCAGACCGCCCTGGATAAAACACTGCCGCGGTTTCCAACCTATAAGGTAGCGATCCGCAAAGGCCTGTTCTGGCGTTATCTCGAACCCAATAACAGGCCTGGCCCCTACGTCACGGAAGATATCAAGAACCCCTGTATGCCCATGCCGTTCAAAGGTAATAATCGTTATCTGGTTCGACTGTACTATTGCGGCAGGCGGATCTCATTGGAAGCGCATCACTGTCTCGGAGACGGTACCGGCGGCATGTGTCTCCTGCAGACCCTGACCGCCACCTATCTCGAACTGCTTGGTCATCCCGTAACTCCTGAAGGCTTCGTGCTGGATATCAATACCGAACCCGACCCGGAAGAACTGGAAGATGCCTATATGCGCTACGCCAACGCACAGGTATGTCCACCCCGTCCGGCAGAGAAGACCTATCGGATCCGCGGTACGAAGGAGCCCTTCTATACACTGAATATCATTGACGGTATCCTTTCCGTGCAGGAAGTCATGACCGTCGCCAGGAAATATAACGCAAGCATCACCGAATATCTGAACGCAGTCCTGCTCTATGCCCTGCTGCAAAAGCAGAATGCCGATTTCCATCTACGGCTGCGTCCGGTCAGGATCGCCATGCCTGTAAATCTCCGCCGCTTCTTTCCCTCAAAGACGCTGCGCAATTTCATTACCATGGTATATCCTTCCATCGATCCACGGCTTGGCAATTACCGCTTTGAAGAAATCGTTGAGCACATACATCATTACATGCGCTATTATATCAACGATAAGTTTCTGCGCGGAGATATCACCACCAATGCTGCCACACAGCGCAATCCCCTGATCCGCATTGTTCCTCTTTTTATCAAGGATATGGTAGTCCGCACCTTCTACACAAAAGTTCAGGATAAGAACTCCTCTGCCGGACTGACCAATATGGGAGCCTTGCATGTCCCTGCGGATATGAAGCCCTATATCGAGCGGTTTGATATCTATATGGGACAGCCGTTTTCATCCCGTACAAATTGCGCCATCATCAGCTTTGAAGATATCCTTACTATCAACTTTGCCAGCAGCATCGTAGAAGCAGATGTGGAACGTTACTTCTTCCGCAAACTGGTTCAGGACGGCATCCATGTCAAGATCGAGAGCAACCGGACTCTGGAATAGAATATATTCCAACGCATATCTCCAGGGATACTTTTCGAGAGTGCAGAGCATAAGCGAAAGAATATTCATACCATAAAATATCAATCAGGAAAGGCGGCTGTCGAAATACCTGCGGCAGCTGCATAGAGGAAACCTATATGTCTTACTGCGTAAATTGCGGTGTAGAGTTGGAAGCATCGTTAAAGAAATGCCCACTCTGCCATACCCCCGTTGTCAATCCAAACCAACTAAATAAGGAGTTTCCGCCTTCTCCTTACCCCACCGAAAAGGGACAGGTAGAAGTCGTCAAGCGAAAGGATCTTGGCATTTTGTTATCCGTAGTCCTGTCCGCCACCAGTGGCACGTGCTTTCTGCTTAATCTGTTAGTTTTTAACGCCTCTCTGTGGTCGCTGACGGTGATCGGATGCTGCATCTGCCTTTTTGTGTTTACTTTTCCTGCGATCTTTTACAGCAAGACCCCTATATACTTTTCGCTGCTTGCCGACGGCATCTCTGTGGCCGTCTATCTTTTCCTGATCAGTTTCCTGACCTCCTCGACTACATGGTTCTGGCAACTAGGGCTTCCTATCGTCGTGATGCTGACAGTCTGTGCCGAAGTATTTCCGCTGCTGTCCCGCTTCTTTCCGCTCACGATCCTCCCCTGCTCCCTTTGTATCTTCCTGGAGATTCCCGCTTTCTGCGTGTCGCTGGAACTGCTCATAAGACATCTGCTTGACCGTCCCTACCGCATCACCTGGTCTGCAGTTGTCCTGACTGTCTGCGTGATCATCGATTTCGCATTGATCACCATATTAGCAAAAAAACGCCTGCGCAATGAAGTGCGCAGACGCCTGCATTTTTAACCGTGTTTCTCTTCCGCTTCTTCCAGCGAACGATACCCATAGAAGAGCGTCTCATTGGCGATCGTCTGCTTTAACAGACTTTCGCCTCTTTCATAGGCTTCCAGAGTCTCCTTCCAGATCAGCTCCAGCGTATGTACGGAATAAGACAAAAGCTCACCGCGAAGATAACTCTCCATAGAAGAACCTGTCATGATACCGTCCTCGGCCGTCGTAAGAACCCTGCCTCTGTTCCTGAGGTTCGGATAGTCACGCAGCATATCAGCGTCCCATTCCAGATTGATCTTGACGATCTTCTCAACAATCTCCAGCTTATCCGTCACATCGGGAAGATGCTCTTTGATCTCCTCATACTCTTCAGGAAAAGTGCTCTCCATCATCCTTCCGTACTTCTCAAACATAAGATTCCTGCCGTCTTCGCAAGCCTGCCTGCAGTCTTCCAGATAACTGTGCAGCACGTCGTCCGAATAGACCATCCACTGACTCATGCGCATCTTAAAGAAAGTATCCGGATCGTCCTGACAGGACGCCCTGCCCCCGGTGTTATAAACACGTTGAAACATATCCCATTCCGTCTGCACCACATCAAATATAAGCTGTTCCCTCTCGCTTACCTTCGCCATACGCTCCCTCTCTTCCTGTCTATTCCTCTTCCCCTTCACTTTCTAAAGCGGGCAACTCCAACCTCTTCAACAACTCTTCCGGCGTACATTTCACAAATGCTTCCGTGTATTCCGCATTCTTGGTGACCAATGTCTTGCCGTTTACTACGAGATAGACACTGTCGGCATCATAATTTTCCAGAAATGTGTTCACCACCGATGCCAGTATAATACATTCTGCCTCCCTGGACATGGTCTTCAAATATTCATCCATTGCCTTTGAGAGATCCAAATGCAGCACTTTGCTCCCATTGGTCTCTTCTTCCTCAAAAGAAAGAAGCTTCGTATCCAACGACACAATGTTATGCTTTGCCAACGCACCTAAAAGTTCTTCCGCCGTTTTCTCTTTTGCCGGTACAATCTCCTGCTTCAGGTCATAAGAATCTGCATTACCATAATAAATGACCGCTTCATCTTCCTGCGGAACACGTTCCTGCTCCGTCTGTATCTCTACTGTATCTTTCTCCCCATCATCTTCCTCGCTGGCTGCATCCTTCTTTGCTTCTTCGGACTTGTCAGCCTCGGATGTCTCTTCCGTACCGTCCTCCTGCAGCAAAAACTCCAGGGAACTTACCAACAGATCTTCCGAAGACATCTCAGGTACTACGATCTCACCCGAATCCACTCGGCCATCTACTATACTGCCGCAGGCCGCCAGAACCATTGCAGCACCAGTTACTGCCACCGCTACTTCTTTTACTTTTTTCAAAATTCATCCCCTCCCAGACTCTCTCTGCCACAAGTTCGTCTAAATTGGGTTTTATTCTATCATACTCATCGCAAAAAAGCAAAAGAACTTTTTGTAAGCCCGACCAATTGACCGGATACCATAGTCATATTCCATAACAGCATTCCATAGCCATATTCTGATATTATTGCATATAATACATACAAATTTATAAGCAATTTTCCACACCAGTAAACTGCGATCCGTCTTCGTGGATATCCTGAAGATTATGAGTATCATAAAGACTATGGATATTATGAAGATCATAAAGATTATGAAAATCATAATCATCTGCGACAATAATGTATTATAGTAAACGACATAACAAATTTCTGTTTCCGTCTCTTGCAGGATCCGTATACGGCAGCTCCTGCAAGGCCGAAAACGAAATTTCTAATGTCGTTAACTATAAGACGATCTACTATATAGATTGATACAATGCAGAATCACAAAAAAACGCGAAACCAGAACTGACTCAATCCGGTCTCGCGTTATATGATGCAGGAAAAGAGACTTGAACTCTCATGGTATTGCTACCACACGGACCTGAACCGTGCGCGTCTGCCAATTCCGCCATTCCTGCGAACAAATGTTATTTTATATCCTTTTAAGTAGAATGTCAATACTATTTTCATATTTTTTCAAAAAAATTTTAAAAAGATTTTATAGATAAACTGTTACATATTTTTTGTTAAATTTAGAAAAATGTATTGACTTTTTAAAAACTTGATAGTAATATATTACTTGCGTTGTGAGCGCAGGCGGAAGTGTCGGAACTGGCAGACGAGCAAGACTAAGGATCTTGTGATGGTTACATCGTGTGGGTTCAAGTCCCATCTTCCGCAGTTGTCTTAGAGAGTTGAAAGTCTTGCTTTATCAAGCTTTTTGGCTCTTTTTATTTTGCGAATCGGATGACATTTTGGTCACCTTCTGTATCATTTTGTGGTCTGATGCAACATCAAGACATAAAATCAACAAAAGATGCATATGAGCTATTAAAGAAAATTTGAATATGAAATTGTACCGAAAGATTCCTTTTGGATTATCAGAAATTATCCGTAAGAAATGAGAACGTACCTTCATGAGAAGTGACCGAAAAATCCGGATATAAGCCAAAGGAGAAGAGATCAATCGGAATGCCGGTCTGCTGCCGATATGGTACATAGGGGCGATCGATCTGCCATATAGGGAAGATAGAAATAGACTTGGCGCGAAATAGAGCAGTATATGAAAGTCTAGAGTTGCTATGACCACCAACCAGCAGCTCTATAAGGTCCTATAAAGATATTTATAAAAATTGCGGAGAGTAAAGTTATGTTGCTAAAGACAGCCAGGCTCATCATCAGACATATAATAGAAGATGATTGGAAAGATATCAAAGCTATATGGGAGAACTTTAAAGCATCCGAATTTGCGCAATATGATACACCTCATAATACAGATGATGAAAATGTACGCATAAGAATTTCCAAATGGGCAAATGCAAATAAAGGAATGGAACATAATTTTTTTGCTGTATGCCTTGACGATGTTGTGATCGGATATATCGCTTTAAATATACGACCGGACAACTACGAAATAGGATACTGCTTTCATTCGGCTCATCACGGTAACGGATATGCTAAGGAAAGCCATTTAGCATTGTTTGATCATCTGCGTTCTCTTGGAATAACGAAATTTACTGCAGGCACAGCTATAAGTAACACGCCGTCGGTCTCATTACTAAAATCGCTGGGCTTTGAATTGGTTGGGACCGAAAATGTGTCATTCTACAAAGATGCTCTGGGAAATGACATAGTATTTGAAGGAGGTATTTTTGAACTATATACATCTTAGCCAAATCCCCCGCAGCAAGCTGAGAATACAGCAAATTTACAACGCAATAAGCTGCCGTGTATTCATAAGGTCTATTCTTTCACAGGTGTCATCTTGATACTTCCTCTATGGGCGTCCGCATAAATCACCAAACAGCTGGTCCCTATCTCATCGATCGATATCTCATAATCTCCCCGCGGATCTTTTTCGTCAAAATAAACCCGATTCTTATCCTGATCTATGATCATTACCCGAAGCGTGCCTTCTGTCGTCACACACGAAACAGAGACTTTCATCGCTTCATCCACTTTAAAGTCGATATAAAGCGGGTTTGCGCTCATCCCCTTATTTTCCAGTGAAATACTCTCCGGCCATTCATCCGTCACACCTGGGAATCCTGCGTCTCCTTCCCCCTCGATGCCCTCCGGCAATTCACTGTCTATACGCAACGACTTTGGCGATTCTGGCAGCTCACTTAGTCCTTCCGGTATCTCATCTATATCTTCCGACAACATCGGGTCCTCATCCGTCTCCGTAGATTCCGATTCGGTTCCATTGCCAAATGTCACATCCATCCCGGCTTTCATTTCCAGCTTGAACTCGCAACTGCCTTCCCCGGTAAAGTAAATCTCCCCTTCTCCTTCTGACACCATGACTGTCTTCTCAATCTTATGGTCTTCCCCTTCCACAAGGATCGTCTGCACTCCGTCCGTCGCTTCACAGACCAGTCGTACATCTCCCTTCACATTCCTCACACTGCCCTGCAGGTCGATCTCAGACTCTTTCGCAGACGTAAATCGGCACACCCCTGCATCTTCGGCAAACAGATACACATTCCCCTTTACGCTGCAGCTTTCATCGCTAGTCTCGGAAACATAATCCTCAAAATAACTCGACTGTTTCGAAACGACCCATTCACCGCTCCCTCCCATTTCCTCCGGCAGCACCGTCGTACAGCTACAAAGGCATGGTACTGTCAGCGCACACAGCACGACCCGCAAGATTTTCCTTCTCATGACCGCATCCTCCATTCACAATTTTCGATCAAACAGTAAGTTCCTTGGAATATTCCTTGCCAGACACAAACGTTCTGTGAAAAGAACGCTGCTCCTTCATACTTATATAAACGACCTGGCGCACCTAAAATCTTCAATAACCTTTTATATTTCCCGGCATAAAATAGAACCAAACCACATAGGATTATAGGTTATACATTATGTACGTTACTCTTTTTATCTTATTTCTGATCGCACTTGTATGCATGCTGTTCTGTCATTACCGCAGAAAAAAGATCATCTGTAAAATTAAGTGTATGGACAAATGTCAGAAATGCTCTCTTCTGGAGGAACTGGCAGCACCCTTCGGCTACGCCTACCACTGCTGCTGCGGTTTCTTTTCTTCCACACTGGATGCGTGGCAGAAATCCGCCGGCTATACTTGGATCTACGACTATATGGCGCCCCGTTTCCAGATGGTCTTCGATGCTCTTCCTGTCTACTTTGATTATCTGGATAAAACATGGCTGATCGAATTCTGGAAAGGGCAATACGGCATCAACACCGGTGCCGAAATCGGTATCTATCATGCCGACAGACTGTTGTCCGAGGCCGAATATCAGGTAGCTCATTTCTCTGCTGCCGATGAACATGAAACGCTCTCCTGCTCTCTGCATCTTTGCATGGCGGACGATACCTACGTCCAGCTGCTCTCCGAGAAGCACTGGTGGCTCACCGCTTTTCTGCCGGGCGTCTTTTCCCGTCCCGGGGATCTTCGGCTGAAGGCTGCGCTCTATTTCCCCAATGAAGAAATGCTGAATGCCTTCTATAACGGTTTATGCAAGGCGGAATACCCGGCGGAGCAGATTACGATACAGAATCTCTGTCTGTCCTTCACTTTCCATCGGCCCATGCCCGTACACTACGGCCTGTTTACCCGTTTCCATCGTCGCTTTTCCCAATGCTTAAATCGGATGTACTGCAGGCTCTTCGTCTGGATTACCAGACCCTTCCTCTGCACGGAAGACCGTGTATTATATCTCTACTTCTACCTTCCGTTCTGCTTCCGGAGACTGATGCGCATGCACCGTTTCCACAGGCGCTGTCACCGAAAGAATGGCTGCCGCCGTCCAAAATACTGCCGCAGATGCCATCCTCACCACCACAAAGAGGTATGATCGGAATAGTTTACTATAATAAATAAGGAGAAGATCCATGAGTATCGCCAGTCGATTGGACCGCGCTTTTGCACAGGCGCCCATACTGCCCTTAAACAAATGTTCCCGATACGTTCTTATCAGCGACTGCCACCGAGGCGTAGGCACTTCCTCTGATAATTTCCTCAAGAACCAACACCTCTACTATGCAGCTCTAGAGCAATACTATCGAAGCGGTTTCACTTATATCGAACTGGGAGATGGAGAAGAATTGTGGGAAAACCGGAAGCTGCGCAACATCACTGAGATTCACGAAGATGTCTACTGCATGTTTGACCGGTTTGCAGAAAGAGACCGGCTGTATCTTCTCTACGGCAATCACAACATTGTCCGTAAGAAGAACCCGGCCTTCCTGGAAGCTTTGATCCTGCGCTCCGAATCTTTGCCGGAAAAATCTCTCTACCTGACTCACGGCCACCAGGCCAGCCTGCTCAATTCCACACTCTGGCCGCTGGCTCGGTTCCTGGTGCGTTATTTCTGGAGCCCGCTCGAAAATCTGGGCTTCTTAGATCCCACCAGCGCCGCCAAAAATTACGAGGTAAAAGAAAAATGCGAAGCACGTCTGCGCAGCTGGGCTGAAAACCGACACTGTATTCTGATCACAGGCCACACCCATCGGCCTATATTGCCGCAGAAGCCATCGCTCTATTATAACACCGGAAGCTGTGTGCATCCCCGCTGTATCACCTGTATCGAGATCGAGCGTGGAGAACTCACTCTGGTAAAATGGACGATGCAATCCAGAGTCGACAGCATCCTGTATGTAGCCAGAGAGATCATTTCCGGTCCGGTCAAATTACTGTGATTTCCACTTGTCATATGGGCAGCTGTTCTTTTTCATCACCGCGCGCAGTTCCACATAGCAGCCGCAGGCCCTACACATGCCGTCTGCCAGCAGATCGCATTCTTTGCACCGAGAAAGCCGCTCCTCATAAAGCGGCTCCTCGACTTTAAGTTCATCATCCAAATTCCGGATATACGTGTGCAGATTCTCAAAATATGTCTTCTGATCCATATCTCTTGTAAGACATTTACGACATTGACGCCTTTTTTCTATTTCCATCTCTTATATACGCTTCTTTCTTGATTCCTTCCCTCGCCCAAAGCAACATTACAATGGACTAATACTCCGTACTGAAAACCCTTGTGCAAATATTTCGGTCTATTTTCCCGATTGCA
>ERZ779637.410-NODE-410-length-29236-cov-13.093725_pt1 | contig 29236 bp, 30 predicted proteins | sample MGYA00514196_ERZ779637 | MGnify/ENA primary metagenome ERZ779637 (study PRJEB29562, sample SAMEA4376700) | mouse gut metagenome | isolation source: Cecum | study: EMG produced TPA metagenomics assembly of the A DSS colitis mouse model was used to assess the...
ACAAATTTCTGCTTCCGGTTCCTGCCAAAGCCATATACGGGAGCTTTTGCAGGACTGAAAACGAAAGTTTTAATACCGTTAACTATAACTATAATGCTCAACTTTTACTTAATCATTATAGCAAACCATACAAACCATGTAAACAAATATCAAAAAAGGACTGGCATATTCTACAATCAATCCTGCCTTTCTTTATTCATTTCGATAGAACCTTTCTTCTTCTCATTCGGCTGCATCTGTTTCTTCCATCACATCCTTAGCCAGAATCGACAGGAATCAGTGCCCCAGCATTTCCTCAATAAAGATTCCGTATCCCCGCGTCGAATCCTGCACCAGCACGTGCGTCACTGCCCCTACCAGCTTGCCATTCTGGACGATCGGGCTGCCGCTCATACCCTGTATGATCCCGCCGGTCAACGTCAGCAGTTTCTCGTCTACTACCTTCACCACGATCCCTCTGTTGATATTATCCCGGTCCAGATTTACCTCCACGATCTCCACATCATAGAATTCCGGTTCCCCGGTGACAGAACAGATGATCTGCGCAGGCCCCATCTCAATTTCCTGTTTGAGTGCGATTGGGATCGGTTCAAAGGAGGAAGCCGCTTCCACCTCATCATCACATACGCCGAAGATTCCTTCTTCCGTATTCTCTGTAATCTCTCCGATCACATTGTCACTGTCATATTCGATATAACCGGTCAGTTCTCCCGGGCTACCGTTAGACCCTCTGGTGATCCCCACGATCTGAGTCCTGTAAAGTGTCCCTTCCTCCAGGTTCATCAGCAAAGAAGTATCTACATCATTGATCCCATGGCCGAGCGCACCGAAAGAATTGTCGGTATCTTCATAGGTCATGGTCCCGATTCCCTGAGCGTTATCCCTGATCCAGATTCCCACCTTCCATTCCTGATTCTGGTTAGCTTCCGGTGTTACCATGATATCCGTAATTTCCCCGTTCCGCTTGATCGCCAGCACCATGCTCTCTCCATCGGAAGCTTCCACCATCCTGATAAAATGTTTCTTATTCTCTACGGTCTCCCCGTTAACCTGCAGAATATAGTCCCCCTTCTGCAGGGCGTATTTCGCAGGAGATACCTTCTTGCCCTCACTGTTCTCAAACTCTCCGATTCCGACTACCAGTACTCCGCTTGTTTTCACATAGATACCGATGGGTATTCCCGACGGTGTGAGCATCTTGTCCTGGATCACTTCCACATCCACATTTTTATAGGGAATCACCCCGAAAAGTTTCAGATCCATCTTATAAGTATCAATCGCATTTGCCTTGACTCTCACTTTATGTGCAAAATCTATCGGGATACTTTCCGTCGCCTGTTCCGCCACCTCTTTATCCGTATGATCCGACAGAGAGGATACGGGTGTAACATCCGCTTCATTCACACGATAGATCCTTCCCGATACCGGAACCTTAAAGTCCAGCTCCTGCTCCACTCCGGCGCGTAGCTTAATGGTTGATGGAATCTTATCCCAATAAGTCAGATATACCAATATTGTAATTGCGACCGTCGCTGCAGCAAGTATTGTATATAAGAAGACCCTGTATATTCTTTCCTGTTGCTTTGTCATATCTATTAATCGGTTCAATTTTCCACATCTCCCATCTACTACAATATATTTATGGTTAATACCCCTTACAGCCAATTAGGAATTGCCCGTCTTGTCACTCTCTAATGCACACATGCAGCAGGCTCTCTTTCCATCGAAAAAAGGACATACACTGAGCATGTCCTTTCTAGTATGTGAAAAATTTTAGATTTTAATATTAGTATTGTTTTGTTTTTCTTGCCAATTCTTTCATTTCCCGCGCATTGTTCATAACATTCTCTGTTATGCTGGCACTTCCAAGCATTCTGGCCACCTCGGCGGTACTTTCTTCTTCATCCAGCTTTCTGATATCCGTAACGGAACGGTTGTCTTCCACTTTCTTTTCGATGCAGAAATGCCGATCCGCCATCGAGGCGATCTGCGGCAGATGGGTAATGCAGATGATCTGATGGCCCTTTCCAAGAATTCCCATTTTCTCGGATACCTTCCATGCCGTCTTGCCACTGATACCCGTATCGATCTCATCAAAAATCAGAGTCTCAATCGCATCCTTGTCCGCAAGTACCGTTTTAAGCGCCAGCATGATACGTGACAGCTCACCACCACTAGCCACCTGCGCCAACTCCCGAGGTCTTTCTCCGGCATTTGTCGAGATCATATAGGTAACTTTGTCGAATCCGTTTCCGCTTACCAGATCCGGAGCAGATGCGATCTTAATCTCAAAGGCAACTTCCTGAAAATTAAGATCCACAAGCGCAGTCCTCATCTCCTCCGATAATTTTGCAGCAAAACGTCTGCGAATATCAGATATTTCCGTCCCTACTGCCGCAGCCTTCTGTTTTAAAGCATCGACCCGCTCATACAGTTCTTTACGATAGGTATCATAATCCCTGTATTTATCCAGTATGCTCTCCGCCTTGTCACGGTATTGTAATATATCTTCTATGGAATTTCCATATTTTGTCTTCAAATGATTGATCAGATTCAGGCGTTTCTCCGTTTGATCAAAGAGTTCTCCGTCAAATTCCAATTCTGACAGGTAATCTGCCACACCGCGGTTATAATCGTTGAGCAGGCTATCTATATCCAGCAGCTGCTGTTCAAATTCCCTGAGTACATCATCATAAGCCGATACGGTCTTCATCTCCCTAAGAGCCCGCCCGACATTACTGCCAATGCCGCCTTCCTCATACCCACAAAGCGCATGCGCAATATTGACCGCATCCCTAATCTTCTGTCCGTTCACGAGCTTTTGATAAGTCTGCTCAACCTCCTCATCTTCTCCCGAGATCAAAGCAGCCTCTTCAATTTCCTGACACTCAAACTCCGCCAACGCCACTTCTCTTTTGCGGGTCTCTTCATCCACCTCACTGTCAGATAACGCCTCCACGGCTTTACGATATTCCCCGTATATATTTCGTAATTCTTCCTTATAAGGTGTCAATACCTCTCCCGCATAGGCATCCAAGATCTCCAGCTGCTTTGCGGACTGCAACAATGATTGGTGTTCATGCTGCCCGTGAATATCGATCAAAATCTCTGCCAGTTGCTTCAATTGTCTGGCCGTCACTGTCTCACCGCACACTTTGCAGACATTGCGGCTTGGCATGATCCTGCGCTGCAAGATGATCTGTTCCTCCTCCACTGGCAGATCCAATTCCTGTATGGCTTTTAGCTGCTGCGGCTGTTCTACCGTAAAGACCAGTTCTACCAGTGCATATTCTGCCCCGGTCCGGATCAGATCTTTGTCTGCTTTCGCTCCCAGCGCAAGATTGATGGATCCGATGATAATAGATTTCCCCGCACCGGTTTCCCCGGTAAGGATATTCAGGCCTTCTCCGAATTCAACCTCAACTTCATCGATCAACGCCAAATTCTTCACATGTAAACTTTGTAACATTCTTTCACCTCTTATGTATTCTCTCCGGACACAGCTGCTTACCAGAAGCAGTCATCCAAATACATAATCATCCACGCTCTGACATGAACATGCCAGGCACACTCTCAATCCTGACATGCCAACGCGGCATTGTATCTTATTGTTCTATCATTCTTCGTAATTTATCCATGACCTGTGCTGCCGCACTTTCACTACGCATCGCCATCATGATCGTGTTATCACCTGCGATACAACCGACGATCTCATCTAGTTTCAGCGCATCAACTGCCGCCGCTACCGCCATTGCCATACCGGATACAGTCTTCATGATAAGCAGATTCTGGGCCAGATCCATAGAAACGTATCCCTCGCGCAGCACGCGGATGTATTTATCGCCCAGATGCACCTCTTCCCTTGTAAAGGCAATATATTTCTGTCTGCCGTTTCCACCGGAGATCTTCGATAATTTCAATTCTCTGATATCACGTGACACTGTCGCTTGTGTCACCTGATATCCCTCTTCCCGTAGTCTATCGGCCAATTCCTCCTGCGTCTCGATTTCATATTGTCCGATCAATTCAATTATCTTTTCATGTCTTCTCTTTTTCATAGATCACTGTCTCATCATTTACTTATACTATTATGACTGGTCTTCTGCCGGTTCATTCCCACCGTCGTCATTCGCTCATCTTCTTATGTAGTACCGTCAGAAAACTCTCCGTATTCAGTTTCAGGATTCCTGTTGTCTTATTGGCCCGACAGACAACGATATGGTCGCCCGTCCGCAGCCTGACTTTACAGCTTCCATCATAATTGACCTCTACTAGTTGTTCACGGCCGTCCTTTCCCTCCGGGATCTCAATCCTGACCGTATCGTCAGGAGCCAGAACAATGCTTCTTGTATTCAAAGTATGCGGACAGATCGGTGTCAGCAGAAGCAGGTTGGCACCCGGTTCCACGATCGGTCCGCCCGCCGACAGATTATACCCGGTAGAACCCGTCGGTGTCGCTACGATCATCCCGTCCGCACTGTAGCTGTTTAAGAACTGTCCGTTCACATAGATGTGGAAGTTTAAGACCTGCAGGGATCCACACCTGGATAACACAATATCATTCAAGGCAAAATTTTCTTCCTTCCCCGCTTTCCTTTCGACCTTCCCGACCAGCATCATCCGTTCTTCCTTCGTGAACCGGTCAGACAGCAGCTTCTCAAGTGCCTCCTCTATCGCGGCAATCTCAACCTCAGCCAGATATCCCAGCGTACCCAGATTAATCCCCAGCAGGGGAATATCCCTGTTCATCATAGTCCTGGCTGCACGAAGCAGAGTACCGTCTCCACCCAGGACAAGAACACATTCTGCCTCGTCCTGACAAGATTCCTTCTCTTCCCATCTGTCCGAAAACCGTTCCGTATTATCCACACATGTCACACTCGCCCCATGCATTTCCAGATAGGAGGTTATCTGCTGTGTATAAGATCCGTCAGGATCCTTCACTCTATTTGTGATCAGATAAAAATGCCTCATTCCGCCTGTTTCACCTCATCCAAAACGTTATGCGCGTCGAGCACAACAGAACCGATCATTTCCTCCATATCCCTGCTGTGCGCCTTCCCGCTCTTTTCCTCTATTATCCTGCGAAGCTTCTCTTCCGCCTCTGATTCAGACAGCCCCAGTATTTCTTCCGGGATATCTGCCTTCTTTGTTAAATAGATCAAATATTCTATATTGCCTTCCGGCCCTTTGATCGGTGAATACGTAAGACCCGCTACTTCAAATCCAACCAGGTCGGCATGATCTATCACTTTACGTATCACTTCCTCATGTACCGCCGGTTCTCGGACAACACCCTTCTTGCCGACCTTATCTCTGCCCGCCTCGAACTGCGGTTTGATCAGACAGACCATCTGCCCTTTCTCGCCCAGCAGATTGCGCGCCGGGATCAAAATTTTGGTGAGCGAGATGAACGATACATCCACCGAGGCAAAATCAACCTTCTGCACAATATCCTCCCTAGTCACATAGCGGAAATTCGTTCTTTCCATGCATACGACTCTGGCATCGTTGCGCAACTTCCATGCCAGCTGTCCGTGCCCCACATCAATGGCATACACCCGGTCAGCCCCGTTTTGCAGCATACAGTCCGTGAAACCTCCCGTAGAAGCCCCGATATCCATACAGACTGTATGCATGAGTGTGATCGGGAACTGCTCCATTGCCTTCTCCAGCTTCAACCCGCCGCGACTTACATATTTCAGGTTGTTTCCTCTTACCTCTATTTGAATTTTACTTTCATCAAACGTCGATCCGGCTTTATCCTCCCGCTGTCCGTCAACAAAGACATTGCCGGCCATCAAGATGGCCTTTGCTTTCTCCCTGGAAGGGGCAAGACCGCGTTTTACCAGAATAACATCCAATCTCTCTCTCATCTGTCTGCGCCTGCTGTTTCCTCTTTCTGTTCCCGCTCTCCGGCCATCGACACGTAGCGTGTGAGAATTCTCGTTGTGACCGAATCCGCGTCGATCCCAATTTCGCGTTTCAACAATTCCACGTTACCATGTTCCACATATTCATCCGGAATCGCTATGTTGAGCACCTGCGCCGATGCACCGATCTCATCAACATACGCCCTGACCTTCTCTCCGTAACCGCCGCTCAGCACATTCTCTTCCAGCGTCACGAGCAGTCTGTGCTCTTTACATGCCTCGCGCACTGCCGACTCATCTATCGGTTTTACAAACCGCGCATTAGTCAGTGAACAGGAATATCCTCTCTCCTTAAGCTGACTCCGCACCTCAAGAGCCACTTTAACCATACTGCCTACGGCAAACAATATGATATCTTCTTCTTCGTATAGAGGCTCACTCTTCCCATACAGAATGGGCGCACGATTATCTTTCAGTCCATCAAATGCCTCTCCTCTCGGATAACGGATCGCCATCGGCATGTCGGAAACCAAAGCAAATTTCAACATGTCAGAGAGTTCCCATTTATTCTTGGGCGCCATGATGTGCATATTCGGAATCGAAGACAGATAAGACAGATCGAAAATACCCTGATGCGTCTCTCCGTCACTGCCTACCAGCCCCGCCCTGTCAACCGCAAAGATTACCGGCAGATTCTGCAGACAGACATCATGCAGAATCTGATCATAGGCTCTCTGTAAAAAAGAAGAGTAGATCGCCACGATCGGTCTCAGCCCTCCGGCCGCCAACCCGGCCGCAAATGTTACTGCATGTTCTTCCGCGATCCCAACGTCAAAGAATCGGTCCGGATACCTGTTCCGAAAGCGCTTCAATCCCGTACCATCCGGCATCGCCGCCGTGATCGCCACCACGTTCTCCTGCCGCTGACCCAACTTACACATAACTGTGGAGAATATATCCGTATAGTTGGCCTTGCTCTGCGGTTTACTGGGAATTCCGGTCTCTATATCGAAAGGTTCCGCTCCATGAAATCTGGCCGGGTGTCTCTCAGCCGGCACATAGCCTTTCCCCTTCTGCGTGATCACATGCATGAGAACCGCACCTCTGATCTTTCTGGCTTCTCCAAGAAGCCGGACCATGGCCGAAATATTATGGCCATCCACCGGACCTAGATAAGTAATGCCCATATCCTCGAAAAACATACCCGGCACAACTAAATGCTTAAAGCTGCTCTTGGCTCTTCTGATCTGAGATACCACCTTATCTCCGTACTTAGACTTACCATGAAGCGAATTATAGACTCCTTCTTTCAGATCCAGATACATATCTGCCGTTCTGATATTATTCAAATATTTCGATACGCCGCCCACATTCTCCGATATGGACATATTATTGTCATTCAGTATAATAATGAAATTAGTCTCCAAACGCGAGGCATTATTGAGAGCTTCATACGCCATACCGCCGGTCAGGGAACCGTCACCGATCACGGATACGATGGTGTTCTTCTCCCCTTTGATGTCTCTGGCCTTGACCATGCCCAACCCGGCAGAAATGGAAGTGGAGCTGTGCCCGGTATCAAAACAATCACATTCACTTTCCTTGCGCTTCGGGAAACCGCTCATGCCGCCAAACTTCCGTAAATTAGCAAAGCCATCCCTTCTGCCTGTCAAGATCTTATGCGTATATGACTGGTGTCCCACATCCCAGATGATCTTATCTTCCGGCAGATTCAAAAACAAATGCAGCGCCATAGTAAGTTCTACCGCACCCAGATTCGATCCCAAATGCCCACCGGTCTCGCTGATCGATCGGATCAAAAACTCTCTGATCTCCTGTGCCAGTACACCATAGTCGCTCTCTGCGATCTGCTTGATATCATTCGTCTGTTCGATCTTCTCTAAAAGCATAGATACCCCTCTTTATTTCTCTCTGTAGACCAACTGCTTTGCCAACTTTTCCAGAAAAATATTCCTTTTAGGAAAATTAGCCAGCATTTCAACAGCTTCTTCGGACAGCTTTGCCACCTGACGCTTCGACTCTTCCAGTCCGTGCATCGCAACATACGTAAGCTTGTGATTCTTCTCATCACTGCCCACTTGTTTCCCCAGCACTTCCAGGGAACTCGTTACATCCAGGATATCATCCTGGATTTGAAATGCCACTCCGATATTATAGGCACATCTTTCCAACACAGCAATCTCCGCTTGTGCTGCCCCGGCCAGGACTGCTCCGATCGTCATAGCCGCCTGGATCAATGCCGCCGTCTTATGCTCATGAATATAAAGAAGCATCTCTTCCGTCACGTCATCACCCAGCTTCTCTGCTTCCAGATCGGCACATTGTCCACCTATCATGCCGTTGATCCCGGCCTTGCCGGATAGTATCTTCATCGCTGCCGCAGCCCTATAAAGTTCCTCTTTCGTCTCCGCTTCTTCGAAAGCACGCACCGCCGTCTCAAACGCATAGTTGAGCAGTCCGTCTCCTGCCAGCACTGCCATGCCCTCGCCGTAAACCACATGTGTCGTCTTGCGCCCCCTGCGATATTCATCATTGTCCATCGCCGGAAGGTCGTCATGCACCAGAGAATAGTTATGGATCATCTCCAATGCCGCCATAAATAAAGGCAGCGCGCGATCCACAAATGCTTCCCGCGCCGACGCATCCTGTTCTGCATCTATCACTGACGTATCTGCAAAAAGCGCCGCACTCTCTGCCATCAGCAATGGCCTAAGCCGCTTACCGCCTGCCTGTATTGAATAATTCATGGCTTCTGCAACTTTGCTCTGATATCCTGTCTCAGCCGGAAGATACCGCCGCAGGATCGGTTCTATAGCCGCTGTTTTCTGTTCTAACTCTGTCTCAAAATTCATCCAATCCACCACTCTCATTAATCTGAAGTACTTTCTTCTCCACTCTGTCAATCGCATCGTTGCAGTGCCGCAGCAACTGCATACCTCTGTTATATTCCCGGAAAGATTCCTCCAGCGTTATCTCCTCCGTCTCAAGATGTGCGATCACATCTTCTATCTGTCCAAACGCCTCTTCCAGAGAAAGATCCTGTCTGTCCTGCCCTGCTACACGCGACGTCTCATCCATACTTACCTCCTTACATACCTCCACACCAGTGTTTTACGATAACAGCGAACTTCCTTCTCATCCTATCCCTCTATCAAACGTTCCTGATGTAATCTATCAATAACTTCTGCCCGCAGCCTGCCATCCTTCACATAGACCGTCACCGCGTCGCCGATTGAAACCTGCCCGATCGATGTCAGTGTCTTTCCATAATCGTCAGCAACATAGGCATATCCTTGATTCAGTTTGTCTAAGGGCGACAATCCTTTCATCTGCTCTACGTAGATTGCCATTCTATACCGGCTGTCCTGGAGCTGCTTCTCCATCAGATTCTGCAGTCTCTCTTCCAGTGACAATACCTGCAGTCTCTTATTGCGGATGGTATTCAGTGGACTCAGATAACGCATTCTCACGCTATACTGTTCCGTGGCCTGCCTGTAATATCTGATAATACGTCTGCATAAGTGCTGCATTGTATAGGCATACTCTGACAGCTTGTCCTGCAATTGATCAATATCATAAACCGCAAGTTCTGCCGCTGCTGACGGTGTGGGTGCCCGCAGATCTGCCACAAAATCAGCGATCGTCGTATCTGTCTCATGTCCTACCGCTGAGATAACAGGAACAGGACAGTCAAATATCGCCTGTGCCACTATTTCCTCATTAAATGCCCAAAGATCCTCTATGGATCCACCGCCTCTTCCCACAATTATCGTATCTACCTGCTGCCGCTCCATAGCGTGAATACCATTTACAATACTGGCCGGCGCTGCTTCTCCCTGTACAATTGCCGGATACAGAATGATCTGTACATAAGGATTGCGTCTTCCAGCGATATTGATGATATCTCTGACTGCCGCTCCCGTAGCAGCGGTCACAACGCCGAGTCTCCGGATATACTTTGGAATGGGCTGCTTATACTGTGCCGCAAACATACCCCGCTCTTCCAGTTCACTTTTCAATCTTTCATATCGCTCATAGAGCGCACCTGCACCGTCAAGCTGTATCGCCCTGGCATACAGTTGATACTTGCCATCCCGCTCGTAAACATTCACACTGCCGCTTACGACGACCTGATGTCCCTCCGCCATCTTAAAGGATAGCCCACTGCGGTCGGACGCAAACATAACGCACGCTATCGTACCCTTTGCGTCCTTTAATGTAAAATAAATATGTCCAGAAGAATGATATTTGCAGTTACTCACTTCGCCCTTGACCATGATTGACTGCAACATATAATCCTGCATGAACATATTTTTTATATAAGAATTAACCTGTGCAACTGTATATACATTCTGCATATTGATACTTTCTCACGTACCTTACCGCCAGTGTAAAGTCCCGGTCCGATTCATCATTTATACTTTATATTACTATTCACGGCCCAGCCGCTCATAGTAATATGATGGCATATCAGCCGTAAATAATAACTATCTCATACAAATTTAGCAAGAATTCCATTGACAAAGCTCGATGACGCGTCCTGCCCAAACTTCTTAGCAAGTTCCACGGCCTCATTGATCGCGACACTGCCCGGTACAGAATCATCATATTCAATCTCATAAACAGCAAGTCTTAAAATCGTCAGGTCCACCTTGCTCATTCGTTTGGTATTCCATCCCTTTGCTTTCTCATCCAACATTGCGTCCAGTTCGGTGAGTTTCTGGCAGATTTTATTATACTTATCGGAAATATAATCAGCGTCTTCTCCCTGTGCAGCATCTTCTTGATCAAAGAAAAGTTCTTCCTGCTCCGGCATATCCTCTAAACTGTTAAATTCCACACGGAACAGTAGCTTAAAAATCTGTTCCCGCAGTTCTCTTCTGCTCATACTTATCCCCCATATCTGCTTCGACGCAAATGTTCCGTATACTATTTCTCTTTAGACACATTGATTCCCGCTATCCGGATATTGACATCGGTCACTTCCAACCCTGTCATATTCTCAATCGCACTCTTCACTTTACTCTGCGCTCTTTGACAGGTCGCCGGAATATTAAACCCATATTCCATGACGATAGCCAGTTCAACCTTAACCTTCTTATTAAAAATCTCGACCCGCGCCCCTTTGGCAAGTCCCTTAACGCCGACTCTGCTCAATAGCTCCTTTGCCATATTGCCGTTCATGGCCGCGATTCCTTCCACTTCTGTCGCTGCTAGCGCCGCGATCATCGCAACTACGTCGTCCGCGATCTTTACCGTACCTATTTTCTCATCTTCCTGTAATACATAAATATTCTTAGATAATTCCTGATCCATATTCATCTCCCATTTCCATTGCTATAGTATTGCCTGATTACAATAACCCAGATAATAAGTATACCAAATTTTATCATTTTTGCCTAGAGTATGTTTAAAATTGTTACAATATTGGGTAACAGTTCAGCCATGAAATAATTTGCAGGCTGTGTGTGGGTGCTTGCACACAAAACACTGACTGCGAATTATTTCATGTGCAGAGCGCCCTCAAATGAAATAAAAGACGAGCCGCGAAGCGGCGTCGGATGCGCAGCAGACGCTTTTATGAATGATGAGGGCTGAACTGTTACAATATTGGCAACAGTTCAATTACTCTACACGGTCAATGTCTGTCCGTTAAAGCCAGAAACTCATGCTGTATTGCTTCTCGTTATCCGAGTACGACACAATCCCTTCCGGACAATTCAAATACCGAAAGACTTCCTGCCGCTCGATCAGCGCCTCCTGCATTTGCCTGTATACATCCTCATTCACACACTTAAGCGTCACATACGCGCTGCCCTTCTCGTATTCCTCATGAAAGATCCTCTCCACCTGCTCTTCATTCCACTCTGTAAAGTAGAAACCTTCCCGTACATAATAATTGGCTGCCATAGAACTGCATTCCGGCAGTTCCACTACATTGTCCAGCGTATGGGTCAGATTCATCTGTTCTGTTGGCACACAAAGATAGTCGTAATTGATCGTAGGGATCTTCTCTGCAGGATAACCTGTAGAGGTACCTACTGCCTGATACGAGGCATCTCCCCAAGTCGTATCTACATAATAATATTCCCCATCGATCCGTACCAGATTCCACGCATGTCCTTCACCACCGACCACATGTCCCAGTACCAGAGTCGCAAAAACCCCGGCCTTATTCAACAGATACTGCGTTGCTTTCGCATATCCCTGGCAGACCGACCTTCCTTCAATGAACACTGAGCAAATATTCTGGTTGTCTCCCACCGCAGCATCGTATTCCGTATTATGGATCAGGTATTCATAAATATACTTTACTTTCGTATAGTCGTCCGCATATGCAGGCATTCCGCTCAGGCATCGTTCCGCATATGCATCGATCAATTTCTGCTTCTCTGCTATCTCTTCCTGCTTAAAACGATAAGAACCGGTGAATGTGATCTTCTTTAAGATCTCTCCCAACGTATACTCTGTATAGGTATACCCTTCCACATAGAAGATTTCCGGATGGTCATTCAAAACACACTGGAATACATCGGAGATCTCCTCTTTATCACAGCTTGACAATCTGACATCTTCCTCGAAGTTTATCAGTGCATCTCTGATTTCCAAATACAGTTCCTGTTTCTCCGCGGACAGCTTGCCATATGCATATCCTTGCTCACTCTCCCGCTGAACGACTTGCTCTGCCGGTTCCGGTTCTTCCTGCATAGCTCCGACATTTTCCTGAATATACAGATCGCTCTCCTGACGAGGCAGTATCCGCCATGCATAAGTCAAACATCCCGTAACAACCAACATACCGATCAAAAATAAGCCTGTTCTTTTCATATGCATATCCTCTCATTCCGCAGCATACTGCCCTGTCTCTAGTACTCCGTACTGAAAACCCTTGTGCAAATATTTCGGTCTATTTTCCCGATTGCACAAGCCCAGAATACTCAACGTAGCCCGCTACGCCTCCGTTTCTGAACTTGTACACTCGAAAAAATATCCTCGAAAATTTGCACAGGAACTTCAAGTACGGAGTACTAGTTCCGACCAAATTCCGATAGGATCAGGCCTTCATTCCTATCCAGGGTCATGCCGACGCTCCACTGATTAACAAACAATAAGAGCGGATTTCCTTTCAGGTCCCTGATCTTCTTCATATCCGATGTTCCGGTCAGTCTATCCAGATCGATCTCCGTATTCTCGATCCAGCGGATATGCTCATACGGAAGATTCTCCAACCTGATCTCTACGTTATATTCATTTTCCAGACGATATTTCAATACATCGAACTGCAGTACACCTACCACACCTACGATGATCTCTTCCATACCCGTATTGAATTCCTGAAAGATTTGGATAGCGCCTTCCTGCGCGATCTGCGTGATGCCTTTCACAAATTGTTTTCTCTTCATCGTATCCAGCTGTCGCACTCTCGCAAAATGCTCCGGCGCAAAAGTAGGAATCCCCTCATATGCAAACTGTTCTTTCGGCATACAGATCGTATCACCGATTGAGAAAATACCGGGATCAAAAACACCGATAATGTCTCCGGCATAAGCTTCACTCAATATCTTACGCTCATCTGCCATGATCTGCTGCGGCTGTGACAGGCGCATGATCTTGCCTCCCTGTACATGCTTCACCTCAGCACTCGCATCAAATCTTCCGGAACAGATACGCATGAATGCGACTCTGTCCCTGTGCGCCTTATTCATATTAGCCTGAATCTTGAAGACAAAGGCCGAAAATTCATGTTCCACCGGATCGATCAGACCGACATCTGCCTTCCGGGGAAGTGGTGTTGTAGTCATCTGCAAAAAATGCTGCAAGAAAATCTCTACTCCAAAATTCGTAAGCGCCGATCCGAAGAAGACCGGTGTCAATTCTCCCGCCTGTATCTGCTCCAGATCGTATTCGGCACTGGCTCCGTCTAACAACTCTATCTCTTCCATGAGCTGCGCTTTCTGCGCCTCTCCGATCTGTTCCGTCAAGGCTGTCTCTTCTTCGATCGGTATTCGGGTAGCATGTCCCTCTTTCGTTCCCTTCTCTGTATCCGCATAGGTGATGACACTGCGGCTTGCACGCTCGTAAACACCCTTAAATCCTTTACCGGAGCCAATCGGCCAGTTGATGGGACAGGTCGCAATCCCCAGTTCTTTCTCGATCTCATCAAGCAGTTCAAACGTATCATTGGCATCCCTGTCCAACTTATTGATAAATGTAAAAATCGGAATATGACGCATAACACATACTTTAAAAAGCTTGCGCGTCTGTGCCTCCACTCCTTTGGATGCATCAATGACCATGACCGCCGAATCCGCCGCCATCAGTGTTCTGTACGTATCCTCCGAGAAATCCTGGTGTCCCGGTGTATCCAGAATATTAATACAAAATCCGTCATATGCAAACTGCAGTACAGATGATGTAACGGAGATTCCCCTCTCTTTCTCAATCTCCATCCAATCGGAGACCGCATGCCTTGCCGTTGCTTTCCCCTTCACACTGCCCGCAAGATTGATCGCGCCACCATACAGCAGAAATTTCTCTGTCAATGTTGTCTTACCCGCATCCGGATGCGATATGATCGCAAAAGTTCTTCTTTTGTTAATCTCCTCCGCGTAATTGCCCACGTAATTTATCCTCCAGCTTCTATAACTTAAATATCCGGCAAACTCCGGCATGATTACTAAACTGCTCTGATATGCCGCCGCTCCGCCCACCATCGTGTCAAATATCTCCGGCTGCTTCCGGAAAAATCCCTTTCGATCGGTGGGCATCGGCTGCTTTGCTATGATTTCCGCCGCAAAATGCCATACGGATATATTTTATCATAAATCTTTCTATTATGCACTTAATTTGCATTAACTGTACTGATAACGATCGATTCTGCTCCTACTCCTGTCTTACGGATCACAATATCCTCAATCTGTGCCCGCTGCGCCTCTGTCAGTTCTTCCGTATTGACCACCACGTCAACGCTCTCTCCGTCTATGCTGACAATAGCGTCCGAGAAGCCCTTTGCTTCCAGTAAGATCTCCGCCGCAGTCTCTTTCTCCGCAATGTCCGTCATGGAGATCATACTGTTCACCGCCTCCTGCTTCTGTGTATCACTGATGTTGGCATTGTTGATGATCTCCAACAATGTTTCTTTATTCTGCGCTCTGGTCTGTTCTTTCTGCATCTTAGCACCCGACATCTCAGAGACAGTGCCTGAAGTAAAGACCGCTTCGCCCGGTACATCCTCCAGCTGTTCTTCCGCCAGAGCTTCTGCCAGTTCCTCGTCAATGCCGCCATTTACCGCCATAGTCACATCACTATCCAGACTTTCAATGTCGCCGGCGGCCTGTTCCAGATCTTCCTCAGATAAATCTGTCAGGCTTGCAAGGTCCGCCTCATCCTGACTCTTTGCCAAATTCCCCATATCGTCTGTAGCAATCTCACCATTGACCGTCATGAGGTCTTCATCCGTTACCTTCGTACCTGCAAAATTCAGGTATCCTGCCACTGCGATCATGATCGCAAGTGCTGTGATCATCATTTGGTTCTTCTTGATCATATTTTTCAATTCTTTCTCCCCTTCACTGTTTATTTTTCATCTTTACTATTTTAATCTTATTCGCATCGATATCAAATAATACCTGAATTGCCTGAATAATATCTTCCTGTATGTTCTCCCGATCCGCCATCTGTGCGATCACCACAACCCCTTCCACGACAGGCGGTATTGTCATGACCACATAAGGTACATTCCCTCCCTGCGCATCGACTGTATAGATCGTATTCTTCTCGATCCGGCTCTCTCCTATCGTACGGTTCCCTCCCGCAGCATCCGTCTCTGTTGTCTCCGAATGTTCTTCCGGTCCGTCTTTCTCAACGATCTTCTGTTCAGAACTATGCAGTGTAATAAGCACCCTGACTTTACCCACTCCTTCTACGTATCTGAGCGCATCTTCGAGCTTATCCTCCCAACAGTCTACATAATCCACCGGCACATCTACATCATCTAAACCCTTATGATCATCCACTATATCATCCTTTATGTTCGATAAATCGGACTTTGAATCTTTTTTGTTAGTCGGAATTGCGATCACGCAAAGTAAAATGCCAACCAGAATAATGATCAGATACTGATCCTTCTGAAGCTTCTTTCCGTTGGTCAGTCTCTGTAATACTTTATTACCTTCCCCCACTGTAATTCACCTCCACCTGCGTCTCTTTTATTCCCAAGGCTTCGGCAAACATCCTGCAATATTCTGCTGTCTCCATATCCTGGTCCGTTTCCTGTTTCACCTCACCGCCGTTCTTCCTCTGACTGTGCTCCGGATTCGTCTCGCTATTTCGCCATTCCTGCCCTCCTTTCTCCACATGGATGCTCTCTATGGTGACCGGATCCACATGGTTTCCTTTCTCCACATCCTGATCCTCCTGTGCTGTCTGCTTAAGTGTTATCACAATGCTCCCAATAGTCTTCTCCCACGCTTCCACGCTTCCTTTCTCATCACCACCTTTCCATTCAACCGTAACATCTGCTATTATGAAATCTTCCAATACTACCTCACTGTTTAATCTTTCTTGTATCTCTTCCTCAAACTGCTCTACAAGCCTGCGCTCTGTTCCATGATCCATATCTGGCTTGACCTGTTCCCATATATCGGTCTGTTCTTTCATCTGTTCTGTCAGGCGTTCCATTTCCAGCTGCCACTGTATTTCAAAATCCATACCCGGAGAAGAAAACGGCCTGACGAACAGTAATAATACTATAACGCCTGCGATTATTTTCATATATTTCTCATACTGCTTTCCGGCAGCAAAATGGATAAATGTCTGCGCAACGATCATAAACAAGCCTATTCTCTTTATATTCTCTATCACAGATTCCCCTCTTTTCCTGTATATAGTCTCAAATCACTCTTGCCGCCGGCAGAAGCGCAGCTTCCAAACCGGTACAGGAGAGAATTCCAAAAGCCTGCACGTCACATCCTGCCGCTCGTTGTGTAAGTGATGACCGCAATCTGGATCACAAACATTCCTACGGAAGATAATGCTATCTTCAGCAGCATAAGGTTACCGTCACCAACTCTGTTTGCACAGTTTGTCATACGCCTGTCACTGATGATTCCCATCAGAGCTGCACTCAGCTTGATCACCCCGCCAAGAAGCAACAACTTCAGCACAGGTACACAGCACACTACGATCAGGACCAGAGTAATAAACAACCCGACACTGTTCTTGACCAGGACTGCAGAGCCCACCACCATCTCAAACATGCCTTCTGTCAATCCTCCGATCCCTGGTATTGCCGCCATGGCTTTCTTGATCGCGGAAGACTGCAAAGAATCAATAACAGGAGAAATCATTGACTGCAGTATACTAAACCCTGTAATGACACCCATCGTGATCTTAATACTGACTCCTATTACCTTACCGAGCAGTTCCAGGAGAAGCGCCAGCTTTTCTTCCATCCAGATTCCATTGATCACGGTGAGCAGAACATAACTGTATACGACCGGAAGCAGTATCGTCAGATATCCCCGCTCTATCAGATAGACAATGAACAGCAGTATCTGATAATACACTGATGCGGAAGCAACGCCGGCAGCACTGCCAACCGTTATCATATAGGTCGGTATGTATAGTTTCATAAAGACCGTCACCGATTCCAATATCCCCCGCACGATGCTCATACCACTCTCAAAAGATTTCAGCAGTACTGCGATCAAAAGCATATAAACAAAATAAAATGCAAGATCCGATACTTGATGGTCTTGAAACAGATCTGCAAAATTTACAAAAAGGGCCGCTACGATTCCCAGCAGCAAGATCGTAAAGAACAAACTCCTTAATTCCCCCGCCTGAGAATTAATCGCACTCGTTATTCCATTGGTCAGTTCTTTCACGACATCCCATAATTTTCCCTGCAGGATAAGGTTCAAAACATGCTCACTGTCAAACGTGTATTCCGGATACAGACGCTGGAAGTCAAGCATGGCTGCATTCAAATCTACACTTTCCAATATCAGGCTGCCCTCTCCCATTTCCATGTCTCAATCCCTGTCCTTTCCTTGACGATCATAAAATTACATCCGTAACTATTATCTGCTACTCTATTCTCATTAGTATTTATGCTGCTCGCGTCCTCAGCGCAAAGCGCTTCGGAATAGATGTAAGATTGAATAAATTCTCTGATGAGAAATTTATAAAACCAAGATTTTGTGCTAAATCGTCACAAACTCTATTGATCGCAGAACAGAATCTGAAATTCTGCTCGCGTCCTCAGCGCAAAACGCTTCGGAATAGAGGTAAATATGAAGGATTTCCTGCAAAACCTTCTATAAAAGCACAAAAACCATGTGCTCTATCCTGCAATCGACTGTATACTCTCAAGCAAAGTCATCAATACAGGCATTCCTGTCAAAAGAATATACAATTTGCCAAGTATCTCAACTTGTCCGGCTATGCCGCCGTATCCCGCATCCTTGCAGATACCTGCACAAAACTCACATGCATAGGTAGCTCCCACCGCTTTCAGGAGTACCGTCAAATAACTATAGTTATCTTCAAGATATTCCCGCAATCTCTCCATAGATGACAATATACCGGTAAAATACTGTATAGCATACCCAAAAATAATAAGGCAGACAGCTATCCCTATATAAATCCCATACTCCGCCTTGTAGCTTTTGAGCGGAACTGCAAGCAGGATCCCGACAATGCCGATGAATGCAATTTTAACGATCTCCATAACATCTTCTCCTCAAATAGGTGTATGCCCATACCATGCTCAGTGTTATTGTATTCTGCGGTAGCCTGCCGGATGCTGTTCTACATCGTAAACAGATCCTGCACCATCACAAACAGGTCATAAATATAAGGAATAATCCAACTCAATACCAGAATCAGTCCCGCCAGACTGATCAGGAATGCATGTTCCTCTCTGCCGCTGTGCTTTAGGACCTGATTCAAGATCGTGACCAGAATGCCTACTGCCGCTATTTTGAAAATAAGACTTACGCTCATGTATCCTCCTTATGTATCCCGCTCTATAACACCAGGATCACCAAAAATACTCCCGTCAGAATACTCAGACTGAATATCACTCTGGATTTGTTCTCATAGGCGTCTTCTGCCTGCCTGCACTTTCTGATGAGCAGGTCCATGGATTGTCCGATACTCTCTGCCTGGTACTTCTCCTCCTGCAATCCCAGATTCTGCGGCAGGTTTCTTAATATCTCCTGTTCTTCTTTCTGCAGAGATACGGACTGCATCAATCCTTTCATCTCCTGCGTCCAGATCTGCTCAAGACAGCTGTCATCCTCTCTGCCAGTTCTCTCGTAAATGGAGCCGAAACACGCACGAAAGGGTTCTTCACAGCATTCCGATAATATCAGACAGATTTCCGGCAGTGTATGTTTTCCATACCTGATCTCGCTTTGTATCCTTCTGATAATACGGATCAGCTCCTGCAAATGCCGTATTCTCTTTTTCTCTTCCCTGATCTTATTGCCGCCCCAGCCAACACAGCCCGCCAATATGCAGAGACAGCCAGCTAATCTCAACATCGCACCCCTTCCCGGTCATAAATACCCTCTATCTCACAGCGCCCGTTTTTTCTGGTAAGCACGAGATATCTCTCAAAAAGCCTGTCTGCGATAATATTACACATGTATTTTTTACTCCGCACCTCTTCCAGTGAAGTGCCATGAATCGTAGCCAGAAGCTTGCAGCCACATCCACTGGCTATCTGCAGCGCCCGAATATCACCCTCATTGCCCAGTTCATCCACGGCCAGAACCTGCGGAGACATGGCACGGATCAATAGCATCATGCCCTCCTGTTTCGGACACCCGTCCAGTACATCCGTTCTGATACCCACATCATTCTGGGCGATACCCAGATAGCTTCCGGCAATCTCTGACCGCTCATCCACCACACTGACATTCATCCCTTTTCCATAAACTGTCCCATTAGACAGATGTCTGATCATATCCCGCAGCATAGTTGTCTTACCGCAGCCGGGTGGCGAAATCAATAATGTATTAAACGCCTGTCCCTGTTCATCATACAGATATGGCAAGATCCCGTCCGCCACCCCCTTGATTTCATGTGCGATACGGATATTTAAATAGCGTATGTATTTCAGATTGCGTATCTTATTTTCTTTTTCTAAAATGACCTGTCCCGACAAGCCTATTCGATGCCCGCCCTGTATCGTCAAAAAACCCTGCCGGATCTCATCTGCAAATGCATATACAGAATACTGGCAGAGATGCTTTAAGATCGCGTCCAATTCTTCCGGCCTGCAAACGCCTTCCTGCGGCCATCTGTTCACCAATCTGCCCTCTGTATCTATAAACCACTCTCTGTTATCGATCCAGACAGCCGCAGGAACATTCACTCGCAGTCGGATTTCCTGCAGACTATCCGCCTGCATTGCAACCTGTTCCCACCTTCTTCGCATATCCTGTGGAAACATACGCAGTATTTCTTCCTGTCTCATTTGCATTCCTCCTTACCTCAATATATGAACCTTTGTCCAAGTTATGACAGCAAGGTTATGAATCCGTTCCTTTTTATACAGTAATAGTCAACTTATCGGTCAGTGTTGCTTCCTGCTTAAATCGCCGCAAGGCAAATGCGGTAGTAACAGTTCAGCCATGAAATAATCTGCGGACTGTGTGTGGGTGCTTGCACACAAAACACTGGCAGCAGATTATTTTATGAGCGGAGCGCCCTCAGATGAAATAAAAGTTGAGCCGCAAAGCGGCGTCGGCTGCGCAGCAGACGCTTTTATGAATGAGGAGGGCTGAACTGTTACATGCGGTAAAAAAAGGATAGAAAAAAATATGGATTTTTTTGAATAACAGAGGTAGAATATACTATGTAATCCTAAATGCAAGGATACATCCGCGATTATGAAAGATTCTTTATAAAGCTGGAAAGGCATGATAGAGTTATATGAAACTGGATATGCATTGTCACACAAAAGAAGGTTCTCCGGATTGTAAACTGGAATTACTGGAAAATATAGAAATACTGAAGCAGAAGGGTTACCACGGCATGCTGATCACAGATCACGATTCCTATAAAGCATACCGGTATTATAAGAAGCTTCCTCAGAAGCCTGAAGATTTCATAGTGTTGAAGGGTATAGAATACGATACGATCGACGCCGGACATATGTTGATCATTATGCCTGTCGGTGTCAAGCTGCCCATATTAGAATTGCGCGGGTTGCCCGTCATCCTGCTGATCGAGATCGTTCATCGCTATGGCGGTATCATCGGGCCGGCTCATCCCTGCGGTGAGAAATTCTTAAGCATACGCAATACTTTACATGGCAGACTTGCACAGATCATCTACCGGCGTTTCGATTTCGTAGAAGGCTATAACGCCTGTGAAGATGCAGACTCTAACATGCGCGCCATGCAGCTTGCCAGCCGATATCATCTACCGTGCATCGGCGGAAGCGATTCTCATAAGGCCGCCTGTGTCGGTTTTGGTTACACGATACTGCAGGAATACATTACCAATGAGACAGAATTGATCCATTACATCAAAGCCGGCAAGACCACCATAATCGGCGGCCGGCACTACGATCATACGACGAAGGATAAACTGGGCAAGATCAACGACGTCCTCGTTTATTCTTTCTGGTTCTACAACAAGGCGTGTGCTCTGTTTCGCCGCAAGTCAAGAAATCTTGAATTGATGGAGAATCAGATCATAGAATCGATCCGCTCAGGCCATCGATTACACAGACGCTATAGTTCGATCAGTCACAAAGACGATCATGTCACTGTATAAGTGATCTGATCGTCCTCTTTATTCCTGATCTTCCTTATTTATTCCTGATCTTCCTTATTTATTCCTGTTCTTCCTCTTCATGCTGTTGGTCACCACTTACGATATGCTTTAGTTCTTCCAGAACATTCTTAAACTTCTTGGAGACCATAGTAGGATTGCTGCGGATCATATCCCGTTTATAAAATCCCAGCATCTCTCTGTAGTTCTTCTGCGCATCAATATAGTGACTGAATCTTCCTCGAAGTTCTGCAATCTCTTCTCTGATCCCCTCTCCATACGCTGCAGGCATGTTCTGAATACTCTCCTTTAAACTTACAAAACGTTGTTTTACTCCGGTGCTCAGCTCTGCCAGGCTTTGTTCATTCTCCTGACGGCGCTGCAGTTTTTCTGCATTGTTAAAAGCAATGATCACATCCAAGCGACGTTGCAGACGTTCTACTTCTTCTTTTAGTTTCTGCATCTTATCAAGCAGATCCCGGATCTCCATAGCAGCCTTGAAGGACAACGTAAAATCAACCACAATATATATCGTAAGAAGCATTGTTAGCGGAAAGAGCAAACTCCCTGGTATCGACAGTACAAACTGCTCCACCGGCCTATGCACGACCCTGGTCATTAGAATCGTCAAAAACCCCCAGGCAATAGATGAACTTAGACAGATATGCCCCTGAAAGTTGAAATGCTGCTTTGAATAGTCCCAATATCTGACTTTGAACAAGGCCTCCATCGTAACACCCGTTATATATTCCAGCGCCGTGGCCCCGATCACGCCGGCGATATAGGTAAGCAAAATGTTATCCTGAAAAGGACTCGAAACGATCAACATCATGATCGCCCCACTCCCATATAATGGCAAAAAGGGCCCCCGCATAAATCCTCTGTTTACTATCCTGCCTGATTTCAAAGACACATAAGAAGATTCAAAGCACCAGCCAAAAAAGCAGTATAAATAAAAGAAAAACAGCCATTGAAAAGCCTTATATTGAATCATATGAGATCATCTCCTTTGCATATTTCCACCCTTTTCCCATGATTTTTCTTCATGTTTCCCCCATTTCTGCGCGGGTTTTTGCGCATATTGAGTTTGTGGCAAGCAACGCGCAGACACAAATCTCGCGATTGAAATTTTAATTTTCAATCTTTTCAACCTGCCTATCGATACAGCTTTGCATCAACACGTACCCTGCCCTTCTTCGTCTCTCCCTGTATGCCCGCATAAAGGAAGCGGCCAAATCCTCTTACTGTAACGCTGTCTCCTTCCTTCAACGCATAACTGTTATTCTCAACCAGCCTTCCGTTCACATAAACCCGACCTACCCTAAACAATTCCATGCTCTGGTTTCTGGACAGATTATATATCTTGGAAATAACGGCATCAATTCTTGCGGAAGAAACCGACATAGATATTTTTTCCAAAACAGGTGTTCTTAATTCTTCTGTGACTTCTGTCACGATGCACTTCACCGGCGTACGTCTCACTTGCTTCAACTGCTCTGTCAAGTATGGCGTAATACTCTCCTGACAGAATACCATCGCTGCCTTATCCTGGACGAAGATATCTCCTACCGTATCCCGCTCAATTCCAACATACAGGATAGCTCCCAGGAAATATCGGGTGGAAAGTTACTCTGCAAATTTGGGTCCAAAATCGTCAAAACCGACACACCGGATCGGATATTCTTCCTCATAACCAAGATGTTCCACACTGCCGAATCGTATCATCCTGCGTTCACATACGGGACTGCCACCTTCCATCCCAACCCCCGCATACGCCACTTCCCGCTGTATTTCGTAGAATGCCTGCTGCTGCGACAGTCCAAGAAAAGGAGTAAATGTATAGATCCCCTGTTCATAAGATCGTCTTGCAAGCTCTGTCAACCTTTTCTTCAGCTGCAGCAATTCCCGCTCATCCGTCATATCTGCTCCTTCCCTTTACCCCTGCTCATAAAGCTGTCAAACCCCGTGAAATCAAAGACTCGCTGCAAGCAGCCACTCGGCTCGTTGCTCGCGGGAATAACTGTCAATCATGACATAAAAAGGACACATAATCACAGTCCTTATGTGTCCCTGGCCTTCCTTCAAATTTCTCTGATACCATAGTTGATGACTTCGGAGATTTCACTTTCAGCCTTGCCGCCGTTTTCCTATACAGCTTTAGCAAGAATCAAGAGCAGGAATATAGTATGTCGTTACTTTACTTCACATAAAACTGATGATCTCCTCTTTGGGCGCCTTCGTCAGTTCCACTTCCACTGCGTGAAGCACGGGACCTTCCCCATGGTAATCTGCAAAATATTCTTTGGCAACCTCTGCGGTCACCTTCACCCACTGTCTTTCCTTCAGAGCATCCGCCTTGTCATATTCACAGGCAAATCCAAGAAAGGCCATATCCTCCGCACAGCAGGTCATGGCCATGCGTCCCGGCACAAAGTAGCCTTTCGGAAACTCCTTGGGTTTTAATACCATCGCTACAAACTGAATCGTCTTTCCCTCATAACGCTCCAGATGATCCAAAGAATCCAGGTACCAGATGCCATATCCTTCATTATTTAGTTTAATGACAGGTGATTTCAGATCGTATGGCAGATCATCTTCCATGATCTCATTGATCTCCCCGTTAGAATCTTCAAATATGATCTCAGCCTTAGGATTGATCGCCTTGACATTGCGTTTGTAGCTGCTAAGATCCTGTACATCGTCACACCGGTTAAAAATGATCATCTCCGATTTCCGAAGCTGTTCCGCCAATAATGACTTCATATTCGTAAAATACATTGGAAATGTAGAGGCATCGATCGTCGTGATCTGCTGTTCAATCTTCCAATGCCACGGCAATTTCATCTCCTTATAATTCCACATCCCATTATACTCGACTATAATGCGCTCCGGTTTGTGTTTCTTCTCCAACTCGATCAATCTGGCACTGTTAAATTCATCTTCACTCTCGATCAATTCCAATTCTGTCCGGCTCAACTTAAGCAGCTTCTCATCATATTCATTCTCACCCTCTTCACACAAGATCAGCAAGGTCTTTCCTCTCACCTGAAAATAAGGCTGCGCAAGTGTATATGTGATAAATTCCGTTTTGCCGCTCTCGAGAAATCCATTGATCATGTAGACCGGTTTCATAAATAAATCCACGTCCTTCCTGTTATATCGTTTATTATGATCATACTATCTGCGGAAAAGTTCCATAAGCTTATCTTCCTTTAACTTTGAGCCAATCACGCAGAACTTACCCGTCACATCTGGTTTCCCACTTCTGATATCGCTCTCCCCCGGCACATAATCAAAATAAATCCATCCACCGTCATGGGAAGCTACCATGCCCTTTGCTCGAAGGACCATACCATAGACCTCTTGCTGCTCCAACTGCTCCAAAATATGCGCGATCTCCTCCCGGCTGTATACAGCAGGTGTTTCCAGGCCCCAAGAAGTAAAAATCTCGTCTGCATGATGATGGTGATGGTGTCCCGCATGTTGGTGCTCATGCCCTTCATGTTCGTGATGGCAGCACTCCTCATGTTCATGATCATGCCCTTCATGTTCGTGATGGCAGCACTCCTCATGTTCGTGCCCATGCTCTTCATGTTCGTGATGGCAGCACTCCTCATGTTCATGATCATGGCAGCCACAAGTACAATCAGCCCCGTGTTCATGACTGCCGTCGTGTGCCATCATTTCCTGCAGCAGTTCTGCTTCCAAATCTCTGGCCCCCTCGATCGTCTCCAGAATATCCTTTCCTTCCAGCGCGTCCCAAGGTGTCGTGATGATCGTTGCCATCGAATTATGCTCCCGAATCAGTTCTACGCAGGCAGTCAGTTTGTCCTCACTCAACTTGTCTGTCCTACTTAATATAACGGTCCCTGCATGTTCAATCTGATTTACGAAAAATTCCCCAAAATTCTTGATGTACATTCTACATTTGCATGCATCCACTACTGCCACTGCACTGTTCAATTCCACTTCCCTGTCCGCCATAGCATCCTGTACTGCCTTCATAACATCCGACAATTTACCTACGCCCGAGGGTTCGATCAGAATACGCTCCGGTGTGTACGTATCCAGTACCTCCCGCAAGGAAGCCCCGAAATCGCCTACCAGGGAACAACAGATGCACCCGGAATTCATCTCTTTGATCTCAATTCCAGCGTCCTTCAAGAAGCCACCGTCAATTCCAATCTCCCCGAATTCATTCTCGATCAGAACCACCTTGGAATCCGCCAAAACCTCCTTTAGCAGTTTCTTGATCAGTGTCGTCTTACCAGCTCCGAGAAATCCGGAAATAATATCAATCTTCGTCATAAAAATAACACCTTACTTTCTTAAAAAATATGCCATCAGTATCAGAACAAAAGTACGCTTCGCACACCTTCGCGTTTTAATTTCCATGGCAAGTGCAGCTTTTGTTCCGCGCGCGTAGCTGCGCATCCGGTTTTATAGTTAACGACATTAGAAATTTCGTTTTTGGCCTTGCAGGTGCTTCCGTATATGGCTCCTGCAAGAGACGGAAACAGAAATTTGTTATGTCGTTTACTATATATCATAGGATTCACTTTCCTATGATACAACAATAGGAAACGACAAAGTAATCCGCCGTTTCCTATATATAATACCAATTTTCACCGATATGTCAAGAAATCCCGGAAACTGGCCTGAATCTTCAGCTTTACCGTTACAGTTCACGGCCTAACCGGCCGCAAACTGTAACGCATCCAACCCATTCCAAGTGTCTACGTTCCACTCCGGTCGGCGCTTAGCAAACGTCCCCCGGACGTTTAGCGCCCTTCGGCGAGAGGCTGGATGCCTGAAACCGTGAATAGTAACGCTTTATCGTATATAATAACCTAATCAAGATTCAGCTGCTTCTCCATGGTATACCAGGTCACAGCATAAAAAACTACCGTATAGACCAATCCGGCCAGCAGCGTCACTTCCCACGTCTGTCCATAATAATAGGTATCAAAACTTCTGTTGATCATCCCCAGAAGCACATAATATAAGGAACGCAAAATCTGCTGCAGGAAATAAATCCCGAAATAATAAGCAAATGACATCAGAAGCTTATGATTTGCCGAAAGCTGTCCCAAAGACAAACATGCGGTCACTTTCAATACTCTGGACAGCACCGATACCACAAAAGCTATAACAGTCATAGCACCGACAAAAAAGGAAGGCCTGCCATCCATCTCCTTCGCGAGCACCCGCATGCTATCGACCATTTCCAGTATAACACCTTTCTCGCTGGCAAATATGAAAAGAATCGACAGATACATCAGAAAGCTGCTGAACAGTATCCATGCCGTACTGACCGCCACTTTCGCGATCACAATATGGTGCTTATCCACCGGCAGCGTATGCAGCAGATAGCCCTGATCGCCGTACGTCGAAGTATAGAAACGGTAGATCAGATAGATTGCCGTCCCGATCATAACCACAAACATGCTGCCCACATACGTTACCAGAATCATGACGGTAGCAAAGACAATACCTTCATTTTTGATATCCCCAAGATTCAGCCTAATCGCCATGCAGGCAAAGAAGGTCATCACAACGATCAGCAGATTTGCCGGAAGAAGTAATCTCCAGGTCGCCTGCCATTCATATTTCATCAACTTCCCTAACACGCAAACACCTCCCTGAAAAACCGATCCACAGATTTCCCTTCATGGCGCCTGATCTGCTCTGCACCGGCCTGGAGGATGATATTACCGTATCGAATAAATACGACCTCATCCAAAATACTCTCCACATCAGCTATCAAATGCGTTGAAAGCAGTATCGTCGCATTTCTGTTATAGTTCTGCACGATCGTATGCAGAATATAGTCTCTGGATGCCGGGTCAACACCTGCGATCGGTTCATCGAGAATATACAGGTCCGCATCTCTGCTCATCACCAGAATAAGCTGCACCTTCTCTTTCGTTCCCCTGGAAAGGTTCTTCAGCCGCTCCCGCGGTTCAATCTGCAGTCTCGCCAACATATCATAAGCCCTGTCCATCCTGAAATCCGGGTAAAAATCCTGAAAATACCGGATCATCTCCTCCACCCGCATACCAGGATACAGATACGTGCGCTCCGGCAGATAGGAGATCCTGTATTTCGTATCCACACCGGGCCTGACACCTTCGATCAAAATATCTCCCGATGTAGGATTTAGCAATCCATTCATGATCTTGATCAATGTTGTCTTACCGCTTCCGTTAGGCCCCAGCAGACCGATGATCCTCCCCCGCTCCAGATTCAGATGAACCTGGTTCAGTGCGATTTTCCTGCCATATGTCTTAGTAAGTCCCATACACTGTACAATCGGTGCCATTCTTCTCCTCCAACAATTTCTGGTAACGATTCAGTCTCCGTTCTCCCTCGTTACCCTGTCCGACTTATTATCTCTGTACTTCCTTATTGCCAAACGCATGTAACTTTCGAAAATACCTTTTACAGTCTTCTACGACCGGTCAGCCCTTACGAGATCGTGATCGTATACGCAGTCTGAAATGTCCCACCCGGCGCAAGAGTCTGTCCCCATTCCCGTTCCGTCCAGTCTCCTGCAAAATCCGCCCTGTCACATCTTCCATACCAGGGCTCAATACAAATAAAAGGCGCCTGCTTCTTCGGCGGAGACCAAATGCCAAACAGAGGTGCATCAAAAGTTACCGTCAGATATGCCTCCCCGTCCGGCTTCACCAATGCCACACTGTGTGCCTGATCATGCTCAATCACCAATGCATCTCCGTCAAAAAGATGCTCCGTCACAGAAAGCATCCCCTGATCCAGACAATGATCCACTGTTTTCCCATCCACCAGGCCGTTATCCAAAGTGGAAGCCGTCACCTTCTCCCCGGCATCCAGTCGGATGCTGTAATCGGTCTGCTTCGTTCCTTCCTCGATCGGACAAAGGAACGCCGGATGCCCGCCAATCGAAAAATACATCTCTTCTTTTGCCGGATTCTTCACGATCCACTTCACAACAACGGTATTCTCCTTAAGTTCATAGCCCAATTCCAATGTAAACGGATAAGGATACTTCTGCATCGTCTCCTCATTTGACTCCAGCACAAACCAGATCTCACTGGCCACCTGACTTTTTAACTGGAATTCCATATCTCTGGCAAATCCATGCTGTCCCATCGGATATTCCCGGCCATCCAGTCTGTATATGCCGTCCTTTAAGCCTCCTACCAGCGGAAAAAGAACCGGCGAAGTCCTTTTCCAATACTGCGGATCTGCATGCCACATATATTCCCTGCCCGAGGCCACGTCTTTCAGTGATTTAAGCTCTGCCCCCATGCTGTCCACCTGTATCGTGATCTTGTCATTGCTGATCTGAAATAATGCCATACCCTTACCCTCCTTGCGCTCTTCCACGTTATTTTCTCAATTTTCTCTTTTGCCCCACCAAAGCCGGACACATAAAATGATCGTCTCCGCAATCATTTTACCACATTATGAAACTACCGTATATTATTATCTGACAATTTCTTCTGTCAACAGTAACAGTTCGTTACTATTCACGGTGCCCTGCACCTTGCTGCATGGGCATTGAG
>ERZ779637.412-NODE-412-length-29220-cov-10.558478_pt1 | contig 29220 bp, 23 predicted proteins | sample MGYA00514196_ERZ779637 | MGnify/ENA primary metagenome ERZ779637 (study PRJEB29562, sample SAMEA4376700) | mouse gut metagenome | isolation source: Cecum | study: EMG produced TPA metagenomics assembly of the A DSS colitis mouse model was used to assess the...
TTCTATCTCTATTTTATTATCTTATATCGGTTAATGCAACAAAACATTTTATGAAATTCAAAAAACGCCAACCTAAACATTGAAAAAGTTGCTCATAAAGGAAATGCATTTACGTACACTAAACCGTGAACGACGAAAGTTACTGCGAATACTACAGAGCTTCAGTTGGGTAAATCTGTAGGATTATTCCCGATGGTAAATGTAGGTAAGGCGAAAAGGGATGATTGGTGATACTGTGTATCGTGTAGGCAACGGCAAAGCTGTCATTACGATTAAGACAACGGATGGTAAGAGCTGTAAGCTGACAATCGAACAGTAAGCAATTAGGACAAATTAAAGAGTGATACAGACGGGGGTGTCGCAAAATCATCGAATTAGATGATCGAGCGGCACCCTTGCTCTATATTATATAAAAATCCACAATTTACCAAATCGCCTGCTTTACTTTTCGCTCCGAATTGGTATAATAAAAGTGAATCTCAATTTTTCTTTAGATTTCAAGAATAGAAAGGGTGGCTTTTATGAATTTAGCGAAAATCTCTGCGAATGGACAGATTACCGTGCCGGTGGAAATCCGCCGTCTGCTCGGTCTGAAATCCGGCGACAAGATTCTGTTTTACCAAAAACAGGACGGAGAGGTGGTTTTAAGTAATGCCTCTGCACAGGCAATCCGCAAGGCGCAGTCTGCTTTTTTAGGTGCAGCCGAAGCTATGGGGATTTCTAGTGAAGAGGACGTGCAGGCTCTTGTGGACGAAGTACGTTACGGAAGGGAAAGGTAAAAATGCGGATATTGGTCGATACAAACATTCTTTTTTCCGCATTGGTTTTCCCACGGTCAAGACCGGCACAGGCTTTGCTCCATGTAGCCGATAACCATGAGATGGTTCTGTGTGACCGCAATATCACGGAACTACGGGATATTCTAGGTCGGAAAGCGCCTAAGTTCCTGCCGGATGCGGAAGTCCTGCTGGCGGAAATGTCTTATGAGCTGGTCCCAGCGGTAAATCATGCGGAAAAACTGATACGTGATGCAAAGGACCAGCCAATCCTGAATGCTGCCATTGTGTCTGATGTGGATATTATACTTACTGGAGACAAAGACTTTCTAAGCCTTGCAATGGAACATCCCAAATGTATGACTGTCGCACAGTTTTTAGAAAGTGAGGGTGTGGTGGAGCGGTAACGGTGGATACAGAAGTTGTGGGTGTTATAGAAAGTGCCCTTATGATGCCAGTCACTAAGACGGTGCGCCCTGATTTCTTTGGAGATGGTGATAGAGCTTTACACGGATAAAAAGAATGATTAAAAAAGGTAAAATGTCGCTGGAAGGAATTGCGGATTGTGTCCCTCTGTTATCGCTTGAGGAATTGAAGGAAGTTGAAACCGAGATTATGCAGTTGGCATAACCACTCTGCATATTCCATCATACCAAAGGGCGGTGCATCAAATTAGTGTACCGTCCTAGTTAAATGCGAATAAATTATGTAATACTTTTCAAATTCTTTTTCTACATCATATATGGTCTTTATCGGTATCACGGTATTTGAGAAGGTGAGCCGAGTTTCAAAATCATCTATCACTGCTGAAAATAGTTTTTCACCCTTTGTTTCTCCACATAATTCTATCAACCTGACTTTTAGGGAAGCCAGCTTTTCCTGAACGATGGGGGCGTAAATAATCTGATACATATTATACCCCCAAATTTTTCCTGAGCTGCTGGGAAGAAATACCCCCTTCAAGGCTCATTCGTTTCTCAGATTCTTTTAAATCAGACTGTATTTTGCTCCATGCCATTTCTTTTTTTCTACGTCTTGAATATTCAAGAATATTATCAACATAGACCTCTACCATCTGAAATTCATCACTCGATAAAGTGTCTATTTTCCTGGTAAGCTCAGCTGTGATCATATAATCCCTTCTTTCCAATCCATTTATATGCTTATTATAACAGTTGTTTACAGAAAATACACTACCTTAATCTCACAAACTGGTCAAATACACAATATCGCGCAGAAAATATCAATAAAATAGCTAACCCAAACATGAAAAAGATTGCTTAAAAAGGCAATGGTGTTTACGCTGACGGCAGCTATGCTGGTCGGAACACCGTTGACAAAAAGGGATCTGCTCAGATCACAGCTAAGACAGGAACCGGTAAGAAAGTTTCTCTGAAAGTTACCGTAAATTAAAAAACAATCAAAAAACGGAGCGGTGTTCCAAACGGAACACCGCCCTTGTTGTTATTATCTCTTTTTCTATACTTTACTTCTAGTTAATTCGCAGGAACATTCACAACAACCGTGATAGCCTTTGACTTACCCATCGGAGTCTTAGCCGTGATCTTGACAGTACCCTTAGCAAGACCGACTACATGACCCTGACTGTCGATAGATACGATACCCTTCTTGTTCACGCTGTAGGTAACGCCTTCAATCGTATTTTCCGAGCCTGCAAGCTTCCAGTTTTTGTTGTTTTTCGCATCTGCACCGACATTGACAAAGCTGTAGAGCTGTAAATCATCACCTATATCAATCTCTGTTTTGTTCTTTACAGGGCTAGTCTTTCCTGCCGGCGTATATTGAACCGGAACCGGAGCGTTATCCGTTAACACATTGCTCTCTGAAATCTCCACGCCCGTAGTCTTCTGTACGATCTTAATCGTAGATGTTGCTACAACACCTGTAGAGGACTTAGCCGTTACGACATACTCATCGCCTGCAACCGGAGCCATCAGCTTAAATTTTGCGCTCAGTTTATTAGTAGGTACATTTTGACCGCTTACCTTAATTTCAGGAACAGCCGTTCCGTCGTCAACACCATGTGTTTTCGTAACAGACCACGTAATCTTCTCTTTGTTCGTCTTTACGCCTTTCGGACCAAGCGTAACCTTCAGCGAAGCATCTAAAGACTTAGGGGTCACATCAGTTTTCGACTTCGGCTGATAAGCCATTGTAATAGCAGGCTTATTCATAGTAATCGTCTCAACGGGCTGTACGACGCTTATCTTAAATTTAACGCTAATCTTGCCGGCGCTCTTGAGTACCGTTTCGCCGCCCTGAACCTTGCTGGTTGCGCGAATACCGGTCACTGTAATGGTTGAAGTGCCTGCCGCCTTAGCAGTGATCTTTTTCTCGCCTCCGGTTTCTCCCGAAATCTCAACCGACTTCCCGCTTGCAGTCCATGTCAAGGTGTTCGCAAGTACATCAAGATCCGTGTCCGCAGGCATACCGTAGCCGACATCAACTGTTGCCTTAAAGCTGTGATTCAGAGGTACTTTAATATCAACAGTCTGATTTTTGGTTTCTGCAGCCTTTGTACTGCTCGTAAAGTCTGTGTATATCAGCTTCGCAACTTCGGGAGTTTCATCTGACGACTGATCTACTACGGTAATTCCGTTAATGCTGCTCTGTGCTACATTAATCGTTACTGATTTTTTAATCTCGGCAAGACCCTTTCTCGCGTTCGCCGCTCTTATCACCTCAACCGTTACCTCAGGATAGTCCGTATTTATCTTATTTTGAATAGTCAGGACACCCTTATTATTAATCTTGGCATTCGGATTGTTAATTAAATTGCTGGCGCCCTTCTTCTGCACCTTAGCAATCTGCCACTTCAGTTTATCGTTATTCTGTTCCGGTTTCCTTACTGCAGTAAGGGTTCTAGTCTCCCCGGAATACAGAGTCTGCTCATCGCTAATACCTTTAATGTCCAGTTCCTTCAAATCCGCCGTAACTTCGATAGTCGTATACGTAGATTTTCCGCTGGTTGTCTTCGCGGTGATCTTCGCTTTTCCGACGCCGACGAGGGTAACCATAGCACTTCCTCCGTCGCCTCTGGAAGTAACCGTTGCAACAGAAGGCTTGTTGGATGACCAGCTGATGACATCCGTGCATACTAAATCTTTAGTCTGTTTTAAAGCAATTTCTTTATTTGCTTTGTCTGTTATCTCTACATAGGTCCCATTATCAACCCCAGCCGAAAAATCTACATTTATCGTCGGGTATGTGCCGTTTGCCTTTTTCACACCGGCTGCCTCTTCCAGCGTTTTCGCGTAGGTCGAACCGACTTTAACTGCTTTTACTCTCACGGTTCTCTGACCAAGCAGCTCTTTTGTAGTTGCGTCATTCACATCCAATTTAATTGTCTGTTTAGATACATTATTGAATCCATCATTTGTTCGTTCGAAAATATATACGCCGGAAGCGGGAGTTCCTGCAGTAATTTTGAGTGTCCGCGTAGTCTTTGCATCCTTGTGCTCGCCCATCGCGATAATCTTGCACTCAGCAAGAAGGTCTGCTGCCTTCACATTCTTAATGGTAACGACACCCTTCGCATTAACCGTTGCAACCTTTGTGTTGGTGGATGTCCATGTAATGGTATCGTTCGCGGTCTCGGGATCGCGCTTAAGCAGTGCACCCAAATCAATCGTATGTTTTACCCATGTCTCCGTCTCGGTTTTTCCGTCTTTCCAAGAAAGGCTTCTCGAATACTCTTTGATGGATACGGTAGCTTTTGCGGAATAACCTTCGGTCTTGTTGGTCACTAATTCTTCTACGGTAACCTTCCCATCTTCGCCGGGACGAATAGCATACGATCCGTCGATTGACGCTTTGACGATCATATCCTTGCCTTCTTCTGTACCCATTCTGGGATTCAGGGTGATTTGGCTGCCATCGCCCTTAGTTGTGACACGGATGCTGAGTCTTTTATTAGTCGTTCCGTCAATATTTCCGTCATAATTCTGTACTTCCCAGCGAATCATTTTCGCCAGTTCGTTCATTACCTGCTCTGCAGCCTCGTTGCCGTACTTATCTTCCAGTTCTCCGGCTTCAGCATCGGTAAGAATTGTCGCGGTTATGGTTTCCTGTTTGTCTTCTGTTGTCACATCCAAATGCGTTTTGTCAAGGGCAATGCCCAAAATCCTTGTTTCATTGTCCTTCAGCACACCGGTGTTTGTATTCGTCGCCGTGTTTGAAACGGTGCCGGTATGGCTGCTGTCATCGCCATCATCATACTGTTCGCCCCAGTGATCCCCAACCGAATACACACTATTAAGAGGCGCTGCTGATGCTGTCAACGGTGTTCCGACCAGCATAGCTGCCGTCAGCGTAAACACCATTGCTTTTTTAAGCAACTTTTTCATACTTCAAATGTAGCCAAATTTCAAATGATTTTAAGCGTTTTTTCAATGTTTTTAACCTCCTTTGCCTTCTCTTCGTCTGTTACATGGACATATAAGTTCATGGTAACGGCTATGCTTGAGTGCCCTAAAATCATCTGTAGGGTCTTGGGACGCATGCCGCCTTCAATGCACCGCGTAGCAAAAGTATGTCGTAAAACATGCATGGAGAACCGTTCGATTCCAGCCTTGTCACAATAATAAGACAGTTTGGAATCATAGGTGCTGTTTTTCGTGGGGGTGCCGTGTTTGCAGAGGAAAACATGATCTGCAAATTCTGCTGAGATAATTTCCTGAGATGCCAGTTTTTCTTTTTGCGCTTTCAAAATATTAACAGCTTCCTGTGTTAAAGGCACGTCTCTGACACTGTTTTTTGTTTTGGGCTCTCCGATTGTCCATCTGCCCGTGGATTGCTGATATTCCATCGTCCTGCGGATATGCAGAATACGTTTATCAAAATCAACGTCCGCCCAGCGCAGACCGATCATTTCACCGGTCCGAAGCCCTGTCTGCAAAAGCAGGGCGTATTGGTTGTAACTGCTTGTTCCCTTTATGATTTTCAGAAATAGTTTCTGTTCTTCGATTGTCAGGGCACGCATTGCTTTTGCTTTTTTACCGCTTGTGCATTTTACACTTTTTGTCACCGGGTTTTTGGCGAGCAGCTCATTTTCCACCGCACTGTCGAACATCATCCGCATGACAAGACGGGTTTGATCTATCATGGAGTTCGAATATCTGCTTGCCATCTGATTTAATACGTTTTGACAATGTAAGGGTTTGATATCTTTTAACAGCATGCCGCCTATTAACGGTCTTATGTTTTTTGCGTACCTTTCATTGTAATTTCGTCTGGTATTAAACCTAATGTTGACGCCCTTAATGTTTTCGAGCCAGTAATAGTACCACGCGTCCATTGTTTGGTCTTCGCCGCGCAGAATATATTCCGGTTCGTCTTCAAACCTCTGGTAAGTGCCGATTCCCAATTCTTTTCCCTTCAGATTTTTTGCCATAGTCAGATTCTCCTCTTATGTAAAAGTTGCGGACTGCCTTCTAAGTCAGTCCTGATGCATGGTTTTTCATATTGTATCATAAAAGGATAAATAATTTATAATAAATATTGATTGACTGCTCACTAAATGTATGATAAACTATAAACGGTTTTAGTTTTCGTGGGTGGTAACCGATCCAAATTAAAACGAGATGCGAAGGAGATAAGAAATGATAGATGAACCGACATGCTGCCCGCCGAGAGTCGATACATTCTTGGCGGTAACAAAAGTGAAACCACTTGAGCCAGAGAGACCGGAAAAAACAGAGCTAGAAAAAATGGAGATAGAGAGAGAACTAGTTGAGTGTCTTAAATATCCTAGACAGATAGAACTTGAGCTGTGAAAATGTGCGTGTGTATTTTACCACGCTTTTTTCATATAAAAAATAATATGATATTGGGGGGAATTTTAAGCATGGAAAAGTATTCCACGTACATCCTTGAATTAATACGTAACAATGGAATTACAGATGAAAAAACGAGGGAGAGCGGGACAGAGAAACTTATGCCATGCAATTTTCTCCTTTTCGACTATTTTGATGTGCTGAATTGTAGGAAGCTGACTGGAAAAGACAAGAAATATGTAAATTATCTTTCGATTGTAAATGTATTTGAAGGGGAAATAGAGAATAATGTAGATTACAAGGTTGCATATAAAACATTGAGCCTATATTGTAAGCCTGAGGATGAACAGAGGGATTCTGATTTCTTTTCAGTTCAAAGTGAGGGTACAACCCTTTCAGAGACCCCGTTTCTGGGGATTATTCAGATTAGTTTATGTAAGGATAATTATATAGTGAATGATTGGCAGGAAAGCGTAGATTTAGACATTGACGTCTTTTTGAAGGAGCGTGAGGATTGGATTTTAGCGATTGCGGATGACTGCAAGCCGTTAGATGAAGAAATCAAGATGCAAAGAGTATTGTTTCGCAGTTCGACGACAGGGGATTTTTGTCTGGTGATTCGGACAAATTTGATTAAATTAATATATGATGTTGCGATAAGATTGAACGGAACACAAAATGATCCGGATGCAAAATATAAGATGCTGACTTTTACAAATGTGGGAATAGAGTGTAAGTATGTGGAAGGGGATGGATATGTAACTTTAAGCGCAGATATTGTGAAAAGAAATTCCGAAAAGATTGCATTGAGATTTTCGGCGGATGAGTCAATCCGTGGAGAATTGCAGAACTATATCAAAAGTAAGCAAGCAACAGTTGAGGGGCTGTTTGGGCGGTACGAGTATCTTTTGACGATTGGCATGCAGGAATTTGCTTCTCTTTATCCTTTTTTGTGCGAGCGTAAACTGGGAAGAGAGAAGAGCGATAGAAATAAGGATAAGCTGGAAATTATTCTTAGAAAATCGATTGCAAGAAACATAAATGAACGGATATTGATCGGGCTAGGCTCGGACTTAGTGACGGACGCAAGCATATTATCTGATGAGTTAATAGCGGATAAAGCGTGGAAAAAGAAAGAAGAAGAGGACAATGTAAAAGATAGGGTATTCGATTTAAACAATAAATTGCTTCAGAATATAAAGGAAGTGGACAGTTATAAGAAATTTTTTCAGGAAGAACATTTTGCGTTTCAGGACCTCATCAGAGGAATGATTGAGATTTACAAATCTTTTTCATCTGCGGGCATGGACAAGGAATCTTATATTAACTGGCGGGTATTTCATAAGGACATGGATGTTCTTTGCCGGTGTATCCGGGAGATGATGAAAAACTATAAAAAATGGGTGGATGCCGGAGCTAGGAATGAGTCTGATAAAAAAGGGTATAGAGGTACAATTCTGGGTGATTGGAGGGACAATCTGAATGCAATCAATCGCTATACGACACTTGTTCAACATGTAAATTATCAGACTTACCAGTCACCTAGCTATGAAATACAGACGCAGATTGATGCAGAAAAAGAGATGGTGGCATATAGAGAAGCGATGGAATTATATATTACAGATGCAATGGTGGCATTGCAGTCAGAAGGAATGGAGGAGGATGACTCCAGAATTTATCCACTCATATACCCCGATCTATCAAAAGAAAAAGTGTCGATCAGTGCGCCATTTATAGTAAAAAAGCCTTATGCAAAGATACCCGAGCGTGAAATTATATGTACGGTACCGTCTTTTGAATATTTTGCCCGTCTATATGATCTTTTGCCGTGGATTATTCATGAGACGTCGCATCATTTGAGGATTACAAATAGAGAAAACAGAAATAGATTTGTAACGGATTATATTTTATCGTATGTACTTAAAGTAGCGATGCGCGAACCATTAAATAAATTGTCGAATGGCAATTTTTATGATGCAGATGGCAAGGCTGAAAAATATTTAGTTACTTGTATGGTAGAAGTTGCAAAGAAGAATGTGTTTGATTCTGATAAATTTGAAAATTTTAGTTTTGAAACGGTAATTTTCACAATAGAAAAATGGTTGAAAGCCATGTTTCCTCTTCGTGCAGGATATAATACTACGGTTCGCATGGAGGAGGAAGAGCTTCTCAAAAAGCAGGCGTTTGAATACTGGCTGGATGCTTATAGAAAAGAGCAGATGCTGGATCAAGGGAATCTATGCTTAATTTTAAAAGTATGGGATAACAAGGCAAGCCGGGCAGAAAAGCAGGAGTTGGCGAGCAAACTGTTAGAGCGGTATTATGAAAAATTAGAGGCTGCATTGGGAGATAGAGCCCGAGACTTTCGGATATGCCTTAACGATATGAATAAAAGTGTACTTATGGAGAAAAAACGGACACAGTTTGCAAATGCAGTGGATGAAGAGAGGGTGGCTGTACGGGAATACTATGAACAGGTTACCACGGTATACCGAATTATAAAAAGCAAATCAAAAGTTCCGGATGGGAATGAAGGTGATGTGAAGGAATATTTCGAGGCAGTATTTAAACTTTTTAAAGAGAATTATAAGAAAGAAATTGTAGAAAATGACACAATAATTGATACGGTTTCTATGCGTGTTATGAGAAATTTAGGGCTTTTACGTAGGAAATCTGATGTTTTTGTCCAAGAAATGATGAAAATTGCCCGAAATGTGGATTATTTACAGATTATGGAGCATAAAGAGATAAAGAAGACAATCTATCTGGAAGCTTATGCGGATATTGTAATGGCAACATCATTACAGTTCACCGGCTTTGGATACTGCAGACTGGTTTTACAGACGGCTAGTGATGCGAAGCTTTATAATAGAGAATATGAGTATGAGGATATCAATTATGAGCGTTGGCGTACCGTTGCTGCTGCTTTGCTTGTGAAACCGGAGGAATATCAGGAGCGGGAAGAGGAGGAACAGCTGGAGATAGATGCGGGAGCGCTAATTGAGGAGGCGCAGGTTTACTGCGAATATGTGATAAAACATATTTCAAAAAAACTTTCAGAATCGGATAAGCTTAATCTGGAAGGAGCTGACCGTGAAATAAACGAAGCCAGACGGCAGTCTTTGAGAGAACTGCTAACGAAGATTAACTCGCAAATGTATAAGTATTTAGAGAAATATGAAGATGAAATTAACAAGGTGTTGCTGCTGGATATTTTATTGCATGGCGATGAGGGAATTACAAATGAGGAGGTAAGGAAGGAGTGGGATGAATATAAAGAGGTGGCGATGTATTGCGATGATGTTAAGTACAACTTATGGCGGCTCGCCTGCTTTTGCAAAGGTATTATAAATATTGTGAAAGACGGTAAAATCAGCGTGTCAGGGAAATTATTTTATCATATGCTGGAAATACGGCAGATCGCCACCGGAGGAGGGAGTAATTGTATTTGGGAGAGAAATAATAAATTTTTAACCGATCCCAAGCGTGATGTTGGAAATTTTTATAACGATCCTAGACAAGTATTTGAAAAAACGCCAGACAAGAAACTGGAAAACACAATTGATTTTATACAAAATTATTATTACTACAATCGTTTCAGGGTAGTGAACACGATTGATTCAGAAAATAAAAAAGTATGACAGGAATATACAAGGAGATAAAGGATGGAGAGACGGTACGCGGAAAGCTTGGAAGAGATATACCATCATATATACGAAATAGATAAAAAGATAAAAGAAACAGAAGATTCGGGCAGATCTATATTTTGGTTTCGCGGACATGCGGTTGCCTCGTATAATCTTGATCCCAATATTTTCAGAGGAGCAGACTATCAATATAATGAGAATCTGACGTACAGTAATAATCATCTGCGGGAGGAGTACCGCTTCCAGAGCTTCATGGCGAGGAACTTTGATAATGTTGATTATAAAATGCCACAATATGTCATAGAATGGCAGGAAGTGATGCAGCATTTTTTTACTAAAACAAGATTAATGGACTGGAGCGAGTCGCTTACGGTGGCTTTGGAGTTTGCGCTTGAGTCGTTCATTCATCCCGTAAAGGATGAAGAGATAATAAGGCGTTGTAAAATAGCGGAACCGGTTATCTGGATACTGCGCCCGGATATGTTAAACGAGGAAGTTTATCGATCGTTCACAGCCCATGCCGAATTGGTGGATAAAGCTATACCATTAAAGGAAAACGGCTTAAAAAAGAATTTGGGAGAGAAACGACGTCTTGTCACGGAAATTATTCGTGAATTGCAGAAAGAAGAAGAAAAGGGCACATATTATGATATCAAGGGGAAGAACGAGCAAAACATAAACAGGATCATCGGGCTTTCTGCACTGGAGATGGAGAGGGAGGCATATAAGGGAAGAGAGATAGAGGCGGTGGAAAATTTTGAAATTAATCCTTTTTTCTATCTTTTGCTCAGGTATTACTCCGATGGCGTTCCGGTGGAATTGGGGAAATTACCGCCGCTAGCAGTCATACATCCGTACCACAGTCAGAGAATAAGAATGCAGAAAGGCGTATTTACGGTGTTTCCATACTACGTGCCGGATACAGCTATGAATACCATTAAGACGAAGACGGGAAAATATCCGTCTTTTGGTATGGAATATATGCGGGAATGTATTCCCAATCTATATCAGATCTGCATTGTTGATCCCGAGAGGGTTGCAAAAGAATTGATGATGACAGGGGCAAAACGGGGTAATTTGTATCCGGATATGCAGAATATATCATTAGATATGGAGAACGTAGTGTAATTATGCGCAAAAAGATTATCCTAATCGGACCGGTATATCCATACAGGAGCGGGATCTCCCATTACACGGGACTCATGTGCCGGGAGCTATCGAAACGACACGACGTAGAAATGATCTCCTATAAAATGCAATACCCCAAATTCCTGTTTCATAAGGAACAGCGAGACTACAGCAATGACAGCTTCAAGATAGATGGCACAAAGTATATGATCCATACGGCAAATCCTTTTAACATTGTGAGGACGGCGCGCTACATCCGGCGTACACAGCCGGATTTGGTGGTGATCCAGTGGTGGCACCCCTATTTTGCGCCCTGCTATTTTCTACTGACGCATTTTATGGGCAGACAGAACGTTGCTTTCGTCTGCCACAACGTGTTCCCTCACGAGCGGTTTCCGCTGGATAAGATGCTTACCAAGCTGGCGCTTGGCGGCGGCAGCCATTTTATCGTACATGCGGAGGAAGAGGCAAAAGAGCTGAAGAAGATTAAGCCGGATCCGGATTATGTGGTGACGCCGCATCCGACCTATCTTGCTTTTCGGTTTGAGGGCATGAGCAGAGAACGGGCACGGGAGAAGCTCCATATCGGGCGGGAGGAGAGAATCCTGCTGTTTTTTGGTTACGTGAGGGAGTATAAAGGACTGAAATATTTGCTGCGCGCTATGCCGCAAATCTGCCGCGAGGACGACGCGGTGCGGCTATGGGTTGTCGGCGAGTTTGGTTCTGATAAAGACGATTATCTGAGGCTGATCCGCGATTTGGAAATAGAGGATCGTGTGCGGGTGCAGGATGCGTTTACGCCGGACCGTGAGGTTGAAAAGTATTTTGCTGCCGCGGATTTGGTGGCGCTTCCCTATACTTCCGCGACTCAGAGTGGGATCGTACAGATTGCGTACGGATTTACGAAGCCTGTGGTTGTAACTAACGTGGGTGGATTGCCGGATGTAGTGGAGGATGGAAAAACCGGATATATTGTGGAACCGGAGAACCCGAACGCGTTTGCAGAAGCGGTGATCAGTTTCTTTCAAGAGGGACAGGCGCAGAAAATGCAGGAGAATATCGAGAAGGAGGCGTATCGCTTCTCGTGGGAGAGGATGGGGGAAGTTGTGGAGGGGTTTATGCGGGAAAAATAGATAGTTTGGTTATTTGTTCCGTCTCTTCATGCGCCGTTCCAACTTTTCCGTGATCTGATATTTTTCAACAAAAAAGCGGATAACATTGATGAGCTGATTCAGAAAATAGGCGGAGACGATATGTTTCCGGCGAAGCAGCCATATGATAACAGTGTTTCGTACAAAGCCCTTATGAGGCGCGACAACGGTTGCGGATGATTGAATGTGGGAAATACTTTCACAAGTGCGGAGTTCCCTTATCTCGCGGACGGTTTTGCGGCGCCGCAATGCTGCGAGATTATCCAGTTGCTGCAATGCGTTTCGACATTGCTGGACATAAAGATATTCATTAAGAACAGTGTGTGGGATGTTGTTGTCGGCGAGTTGTTTGCTCACAAAGGATAGCAGGAGGCGCTGTTTGCTCTCCAGATCCGGACGATATTTTGCCGCGCTGCGATAGGTTTCCGATTCGGAATTGGTGTTCCAATAATATAAAATATCTGACAGGGTAGATATCTTTTCTGCATACAAAAAAAGCTGAAGAAGCATAATGAAATCGTCTTCATGGGTAACAAATGTATGGAATTTCATTTTGTTATCATCTATAAGCTGTTTTGAGATAATGCACTTCCAGATGCTCATACAGATACTGATTTCATCGTTGGAATGTGCGGCAAATCCTCGAAAGAGCATGGGAAGAAGCAATTTCTCTGTAATTAGTGGCGTGTCGAATACATAATCGGTATATTGCTCGTAAATAACTTTTCCACCGTTTTTCTTCTGCCGATATGAGCCGCAGACAGCCGCCTGACTCCCATCTACAGCGATTCTTGTCATCATTTTTTGGTACATTTCGTCGGAGATCTCATCGTCCTGATCACAAAAACCGATATAGTCGCCGGAAGCATGCTCAAGACCAAAATTTCTCGCATCGCCGATACCGCCGTTTTCTTTATGGTACACCCGTATGCGCGGGTCTGTCTCCGCCAGCTTTTGGCAGAGCGCTAATGATTCGTCGGTGGATCCGTCGTCGATCAAAAGAAGTTCCAGATTTTGATAGGAAGATTGTAAAAGATTGCGGACGGTATGCGCAATATGTCTCTCTCCATTGTAAACGGGGATGATGATGCTTAATTTGGAATTTGTGGTCATAAGCGGATAAGACCTCCTGAATCATGGAATTACATTGTTTTGAGCAGATTTATCATAGCATGAAATGGCAATCTATGCAATTTCCGCAATAATCGTTTTGGGAGAATCCTTTAATCGGCGAAAGCTTTACACTTTTTATACATTTTGCTATAGTAACATCAAACGCAGCGCTATAGATTATTGTTTGTGGAATATGGCGAGTCAGGACGCATCAGTTATGGAAAAGAAAGCAGAGCAGCAGGGAACAACGAAAACACAGAAAATGCCGTTGATTTCAATTATCGTGCCGGTGTATCAGGTAAAAGACTATATAGGCGAGTGTGTGGAATCACTGTTAGACCAGACTTACACAAATCTGGAGATTCTTTTAGTGGATGACGGCAGCACCGATGGTTCGGGGGAAATATGCGATCAATATGCTGACCGCGACAATAGGGTACGGGTGGTGCATCAGGAGAATCAGGGACCATCAGCCGCCAGAAATGCAGGACTTGACCTTATGAAAGGGGAATATGTGGCGTTTATGGATTCTGATGATGTGGTGCTGCCTAATTTTATAGAGATATTATACGGGCTGCTAAGGAAACATCGTGCGGATATTGCAGCCTGTGCCTATGTAAAGTGCCCGACAGAGAGTTTGAGGGACACTAAAAATGAGTTATTATCGGTAGGTAACAGCATGCAACGTGAACGGATAGGAAATCGGGGAAAAGAGAAAGAGCTGTGCATGACTTCTGAACATATGCTCCGTCAATGGCATGGAAAATACAAAAAGTGGGAGACGAGCGCGTGCAATAAGCTGTATCGAAAGCTTGTACTTGATGGAGGGGGAACAGGCATGATACGGTTTCCTGTTGGCAGGAAACTTGAAGATGTGTTGACAAGCCATTTGATCGTTTCGGGAGCAACGCGGGTTGTATTAACTATGAGTGAGCTATATCTGTATCGCATTAGACCGGGCAGTCGTGCATGCCAATCCAGAACAGTTAAGCTCATGGGGGAAAATCTTCGCGCACAGAGAGAACGCATGGTGTTTTTTAGAGAGAAACGGTATTGGCGGGCGTATTTGAATTTGCTGGTGGGGTATATGTTGCATTTAGGGTGGTTTGGATGGATGAGACTATGTCAGGGTGTGGATGCAAAATTACTATGAACTGCCATATGAGGTGCGGTTTGTATGGCGGAACGCAGGAACATGAACCATGGTCTGGCTTGGTTGTAAAATCAACAAAATATGATATAATATTAAATATGTTTGAAAGAGGTATAAGGCATAGATACAGATAAGGGGATGTTCCATGAATTTAAAAAGTATCAGAATTGAAAATTTTACTGTGTTTGAAAAATTGGCGATTGATTTTTGCGATGGGATTAATGTATTTATTGGAGAAAACGCAACCGGGAAAACACATTTACTGAAAGTGCTATATTCCGCATGCAGGTCGAACCGTGCTGATACTGACTTTGGGCAGAAGATTGTGCGAACCATGCTTCCGGACGATTTTCGGATAGCCAGACTTGTTAACAGGGGAAGAGGAAATAACAATGCCAAAATAAAGGTATGCGCGACTAACGGAAATGATAAGACAGAGATGCAGCTTAGTGTAACATTCGATAAGAAAACCAAAAAAAACTTGGCAGATGTAACAGGAGAAGAAAAGTGGAAAAAAGTGTTTAAAGATAATTCAAGTATTTTTATTCCGGCAAAAGAAATATTATCCCATAGCTATAAATTGGCAGCGGCGACCAGTGTGGATAATGTGCGGTTTGACGATACGTATATTGATATCATTAATTCGGCAAAGATAGATATTGCTATGGGCAAAAACCCAGATTCCAGAGCAACTATGTTGAAAAGAATAGAGAAAATGACAAATGGAGGAGTGGTTTATGATGCTGCGAAAGACGAGTTTTACTTAAAGAAAGGAAATTCAAAACAGGAGTTTAACCTTGTAGCAGAGGGGATCAAAAAAATGGGTCTTTTGTGGCAATTGGCGAAGAATGGGACTTTAGAAAAGGGATCCGTTTTATTCTGGGATGAACCGGAAGCTAATATCAATCCTGCGTATCTTGCGGCAATAGCTGAACTATTGTTAGAGTTACAAAGAAATGGTGTACAGATCTTTTTATCAACCCATAATTATTTCCTTGCAAAGTATATTGAAATTAAAAAAGGGGAAGAAGACAGGGTTATGTATTATTCATTTTTTTTCAAGGATGATAAAGATGGTGTTTGCTGTGAAGCATGTGATCAGTTTACGCTGCTGGAGAATAATCCCATTACCAGAACCTATTTGCAGATATACAGAGATGAGATAGGGGTGAAGTTGTAATGGTTATAGAAGAATCGGGTATGAGATTTGGCGGATTGGAAAAAGAACGATTGTTTTGGATAGAGCATTCTGATATATACAAGCGATTAGGAGAAGGAATTAAAACGGTTGAATTTATCTATTTGTTAAAAGAAGACAAGATTTTATTTGTAGAAGCAAAAACATCATGTCCAAATGTTGAGAATAGGGATAGCAGTGAAGAAAAGAAAAAGAAATATGAAGAATATTTTTCTGATGTGACGGATAAGTTTATTGATTCTATTAATATGTTTGCAACCACTGTTTTAGGTCGGAATGGACAGAGTGAAGATGTCGGCGAAGATATGCTTCACAAAAGTACATATGCAGAGACCGAAGTTAGGTTTATACTTATTATAGCAGAAGCAGAGGAAAGCTGACTGACCGGACCGAAAATGGAACTGGAGTCACGGTTGTTTCGATATAGAAAAATATGGAAAGCGGAAGTGATTGTGTTAAATAAGAAAATGGCAGTGGAGATGGAATTGGTTGAAGGGTGAGGACTTTACATTTTTTATACAGTTTGCTATATTTTTATTGTCCTTTTTTAGCGTAAATGAATCTAAAACTTTACTGATTACTATGGAAGCATAGAAAAGGAATCGGAGAATGTGGGTGTGAGTAAGTGGGTAATAAGAAAAAGATGTTGTATATCATGGGGGTTCATTGGGAGTGGATTTACCAGAGACCACATGTGATTGCAGAACATCTGAGCAGGGATTATAATGTTACCGTTGCATATCCGGTAAAGATATGGGATCGACATATTGTAAAAAATGCAGAAAGGAAACCAGTAGAGATTCGAAAGTTAAAGATGTGGACCTTTCCTTTTCAGAGAAAGAGCAGACTGGTCGGTAAAATTGCAGACTGGTATAAAAAAAATCTGCTAAGAGACTATCAGCAGTATGCATATATTTATATCAGCTATCCGACGGACGTTGAATATATTCCGGAAGATTATAAGGGAGCCCTCATTTATGATTGTATAGATGACTACAAGCAAATGTGTAGTGACGCATACTGGCAAGAAAGGATACAGCGGGATGAGAACATTTTGCTGAAGAGGAGTGAAATCGTCTTTGTGACGTCGCAAAACTTATGGAAGAGAAAGGTGGATTTCTGCCAAAATTCGCTTCATTTAATTCGGAACGGGACAGGTTTCTCAAAAATTTTCGACGTAAAACAGGAAGAGAAAAAGAAGCGATATCTTATAGGCTATATAGGCACAATCGCTGAGTGGTTTGATTTTAGTTTGATTAAAACTAGTTCTCGAAAGTACAGGGAATTAGAATATCATTTGATTGGACCAAATCTTACGACGGAATGCCAAGAGGATATGGGAGTCATTTATGATGGTATTGTAGAACATGATAAACTACAGGAGCATGTGGAAGAATACGACTGCATGATAATGCCTTTTATTGTCAATGAAATAGTAAAAGCAGTAGATCCGGTTAAATTGTATGAATATATTGCATTTGGAAAGTGTATTATCAGTGTATACTATGAAGAATTAGAGTACTTTAGAGAGTTTGTATATTTTTACAGAACCGAGGAAGAATATAGTGATTTGATGGAGCGATTGATCCGGCAGGGATTTCCACCTAAATATAGTGTAAAGCAACAGGAAGCATTTTTGACGGAAAATAGCTGGGAGGAGAGGTATCGAAAGATTCGTCAGCTGATTGAGAGATTGAATCCACAGGAGTGATAAAATGTTTGTTCTGAGGCATTGTCGGTTTTGAGTTTTTAGAAAGGAAGACTATATATTATGAAAGTTATGAGTGTGTTTGGCACCAGACCGGAAGCTATAAAAATGTGTCCGCTGGTGAAAGAATTAGGAAAGAATCCGGAGATAGAAAGTGTTGTATGTCTGACAGGGCAACATAGAGAGATGCTTCAGCAGGTCATAGATATATTCGGGATAGATGTAAAGTATAATCTGGACATTATGCAGCCGAAGCAGACTTTAACGACGATTACGACCTCTGTCTTGGAAAAGATGGAAATCGTTTTAAAGGAGGAAAAACCGGATATTGTACTGGTACATGGTGATACAAGCACATCATTTGTGGCTGCGCTGGCGGCTTTTTATCAGCAGATACCAGTAGGTCATGTGGAGGCAGGGCTTCGTACATATGATAAATATTCGCCTTTTCCGGAGGAAATGAACAGATCTTTGACCGGAAGGATAGCAACATTGCATTTCTCGCCAACAGAAAATAACAGGAGAAATCTTGCAAAGGAAAATGTGTCAGAAAATGTTTATGTGACTGGAAATACGGTTATTGATGCATTTCAGACAACGGTAAAAAATGGTTATATTTACAAAGATGAGGATCTAAAAAAGATTGATTTTGACGGTAAGAGATGTATCCTTATGACTGCACACCGACGGGAGAATCTGGGGCAGCCGTTAGAAAATATATGTCATGCGGTGAAAAGGCTGGTTGAGGAGTATCAGGACATTGAAGTGGTGTATCCGGTACACATGAATCCGGCGGTGAGGGATACAGCGACAGCGATACTGGGGGAGCTGGAACGGGTGCACTTGATACATCCATTGGATGTAGAGGATATGCATAATCTCATGTCTAAGAGTTATCTGGTAATGACGGATTCCGGAGGTCTGCAGGAGGAGGCGCCGGCATGTGGCGTACCGGTGCTGGTATTGAGGACGGAAACAGAGAGACCGGAGGCGGTGGAAGCAGGTACGGTTAAAGTAGTGGGCGTGAATGAAGATGAAATTTATCGAAGTGCGGTCATCTTGCTGACGGATCAGAATGCTTATCAGGAAATGGCTCGAGCGGTAAATCCATATGGAGATGGACATGCCAGTGAGAGGATTGTGAAGGCTGTGATAGAGTGGATGGCTGGTAAAGAGTAGGAAGAATGAATATGTGTATAAAGAGTAAAAAGGATATGGCATATATTGTCAGTAGCATTTTAGTGTCGATTGTACTTATAATATTTTTTTCAAATATTGATTTGGTAAAGAGTGGATTAAATGAGGAGTTGCAATATAACAGTGGAGTAGTGGAAGCATATTTACATGAAGATAATTTATATAGATTTGCTATTGTAGATATTGACCAATTAATATATCAAATGGAGTTGCATATAGCAGCAGAAAGGGAAGATTTTCAAGTTGAAGCTCACTATCAAGGATTTGATAGTGAAGAATACTTACAGGTGCATACTAAGAAGATTGGATATGATGATGGGGTCGTGACATTTTTTTTGCAGAATGCTGGTGAGGCAAGAAATCTATATGTGGATATTTATGGTGAATTTGAGAAGGAACCATCAATTATTATTGAAAATATGTCACCTATATTTAAGATTATGTGGGAAACGGTGGTTTTAGGTATTTGTATACTTGGATTTGCATTTATCATATATATTAAAAGAGACTTTTTGCTTGATATATATTATAACAAAGATATTTTAAAAATGCTGTTATCAAATGATATTAATTCAAGATATGCGGGTTCGTTTTTTGGAGGAGCATGGAGTTATGTGCAGCCAGTGATTACAATTTTTGTGTTTTGGTTTGTTTTTCAGCTTGGTTTTAAAAGTTCTCCAGTGCAGAATATGCCATTTATCTTATGGTTTTTACCAGCATATATTGCATGGATGTATTTTCAAGATGTTATAGCTTATTCAACTACCTGCCTAAGAGAATACTCTTATTTGGTAAAAAAAATAAAATTCAAGGTAAGTATTATTCCGATAATTAAGGTGCTAGCGGCATTAAAAATACACATTTGCTTCATTGCTGTAATTTTCTTCATTTATACAATTTATGGTGTAAAACCGTCGGTTAAGTGTATACAGTTATTGTATTATTGTTGCGCGATGGTATTTTTAGTGACAGGTATTTCGTGGTTTGTTGCTACACTTAACGTTTTTATAAAAGATATTGCACCTATAATAAATATTGTATTGCAACTTGGATATTTTGCAATTCCGATATTTTGGAATGAAGAGATGATACATCCGACTATAGTTAAAATTCTTAAATTTAATCCGGTATATTATATTATTGAAGGGTATCGTGACAGCATGTGTGGGGGAAAATGGTTTTGGGAGGATATTAGGTATATGTGTTACTATTGGGTAGTGGCGATTGTTGTTTTTTTGATGGGGCTATGGTTGTTTGACGGTGCGAAAAAGCACTTTTCAGATTTGCTATAGGGGGATTGACAATGTCAGAATTTGCAATAGATATAATAGAAGTTTCAAAGGTATATAAACTATACGATAAACCCATTGATCGATTAAAGGAATTGCTTAATTTCTCTGGCAAAAAGATATATGCAAAAGATTTTGTGGCATTAAATAAGATTACTTTGCGAGTGCGCAAAGGGGATACAGTAGGTATATTAGGGAAAAATGGGGCAGGGAAGTCTACTCTACTAAAAATATTAACGGGTGTTTTATCGGAAACAAGTGGTGATATTAAAATTGAAGGGACAATATCAGCATTGTTAGAGCTGGGGGCAGGATTCAACCCGGAATATACGGGAATTGAAAACATTTTTTTGAATGGTGCGATGATGGGATTTAGTCGTAATGAGATGCAAAAGAAACTAGAGCAAATAGTTTCTTTTGCCGATATTGGTGATTTTATTGACCAGCCGGTAAAATCATATTCCAGTGGAATGTTTGCTAGATTGGCATTTTCAGTTGCAATCAGTGTTGAACCTGATATTTTAATTGTGGATGAGGCATTGTCAGTGGGAGATACGCGTTTTCAGATCAAGTGTATGGAGCATATGAAGAAAATGATGGAAGGAGGAACGACGGTTTTGTTTGTATCTCATGATATCAATGCAATAAGACGGTTTTGCCATAGATGTGTATGGATTGACAAGGGAGAGATTATCCTTGATGGAGATGTGAATTTTGTAGCTGATGCATATAGCGATTTTTTGAAAAGAGATTTTGTTGATGCAGCAATGTATAAGGATAAATTGACAGTTAACATTAATAGAGCTATAATTGGTAAACGAATAAGCGAGATGGATGAAAACTGTATTGCAGAAATTGTCGATTTTAGAGTGATGGATAAACATGGATTAGTGGGTGAAACTATTAACTATGATGAGCCCTTAAAGGTATATATCGACTACGAGGTATATGATGATTCATTAAATAATGCGGTAATAGGAGTAGCTATCAGAGGAAGTGATGATGATTATACATGTGGTCTGAATACTTTGTTGGATGGATACAAAATACCATGGAATAAGGGACATAATTCTGTTGTATTATGTTTTCCCTATGGGATAAGGGCTGTTGGGGGTGATTACTTTTTTGAAGTTGCGATTGAGGACCAGACAGCGACAATAGGAATGCATTATATACAGAGAATACAAAAGTTTTATATGAATATGGATTATAAATGTGAGGGAAGATATTGTATTCCACATCATTGGGAGGATTAAATGTTTAGGTACGATTTTAGTCTGGATATGTATACCGATAATGCAAATGCAGATATTATAGGACGCATTGAAAATAGTAGTAAAATATTGGAATTCGGTTCTGCGAATGGTCGCATGACAAAATATCTTAAGGAACAAAAGCAATGCTTAGTTGATATTATTGAGATAGATAAGGAGGCAGGACAATGTGCTGCAGTTTATGCTAATAAGGCGTGCCTTGGGGCTGAAGATGGGGATATTAATGGTAAAAGATGGCAGGAAATTTTACAAGGAAATAAATATGATGTAATAGTGTTTGCGGATGTGCTGGAACACTTAATAGATCCGTTAGATGTTTTGAAAAGAAGCAGATCATTTTTGAAGGAAGAGGGAAGGATTTTGTGTTCTATTCCCAATATTGCTCATGCGTCAGTTATTTTGGGATTAATAAACGGGCAGTTTGAATATTCCGATAATGGACTGCTGGATAGAACTCATATTCATTTTTTTACAGAAGAGAGTTTTAAGAGATTAGCAAACAATGCGGGATATTGTATTGCGTATGAACATTCTATTTTGGGAAAAGTTGGGACAATTGAGATTCCTTATACATATGATACGGTTAGTAAAGATGTGCAGCGAGTGTTGATGAATCGTGTTAATAATGAGGCGTACCAGTATATATTTGAATTAAAAAATAATATTTTGGGAGAAGCACAGGAAAATGTCTTTAACTTAATTCCGGGAAAAGTTGGAGAGATGAAATGTTATGTTAAAGAAAGTGAAGACAGTGACTTTTGTGAACAAAAATGCATATCAAAAAGAATATACTCACAGCATGTTGAGGTAGATTTGGATATTAGCAGTTACTCAAATGTAAGGGCAATAAGGGTGCAACTACTTGACACAAATGGAATTGTAAAGATTAATTATATCGGAGAAAAGGATAATATTAAATTTACCACAAATGGATTTATTATATACGAAAATACAATATGCTCGTTAGATGATCCGTTAAATATATATTGTTGGTTGGACGAAAGAACTGAATTGAATAATACGATAAAGTTAAACTATGATCTTCTTGTCTATAACTCTGATGTGTTAGATAAAATGAGCGGATTTATTCATTTGTTAGAAAAAATGAAAACACGTGTTGATTTAATTGAATGTGATAAAAAAGAATTGGAAAACAACGTCGGTCTGCTTGAACATGATAAAGAAAGATTAGAGTTAAAATTAGAGGAATGTACAGAAGAGCTTAAATCTTTAAGGATTAATTTTGAAGAAAAACTGAAAAATTTGCGGGCAGCTAATGAAGAAGTAGAAAAGGAGAAGAAAAATTTACAGACTGAAAAAGAAGCCTTGGAAAATGATGTAGATGAATGGAAGGAAACAGTTAGTATATTAAAAAAGAAATGCGAGGAAAATGAGTTATTAAAACGACAAATTGAAGTTATCGAGGAGGATCGGGTACGTCTATACCATATGATAGAAGATTTGAATGGACAAATCCTCCATCGTGAGAATACTATTTCGTGGAAAATAACATTACCTTTGAGAAAAGTAGGAGGAGTTCTTAGTGGAGCAAAAAGGCAAATCAAAGGAATGCTTAAATTGGTCTGCGAAGGGATTCACTATGCCGAAAAACACGGTCTGAGGGCAGCGATTAGCAGGACAATTCATTATAAGCAGATTAGGAGGGAAAAGGAAGAGAAAAAGCAAGAGATTGTTATTCAAAGCCAAAAGCGAGAGATATGGGAGGAACTGGAACAGTGGATAGATGAAACACCACATGACTTTATAGATATTTTTCCAGTACCTATGGGGTGGAATACGCCATTATTTCAAAGATTTCAACATTTGTCATTGCAGGCTGGAAATGTTGGAGGTATTTCGTTTTATGGTGCACATCCGTCTGTAGATGTAGATGTAGATACATATAAATTTATAAATGATACATTATGTATTGTAAATTTGGATTGTCAGGAAGTGGTAGACCATTTCTGGAATGTGTTGGATAAAAAAGGAGGTTTGAAATATTTACGAATTCAATCGATTGATTTAGCAACCACAATTAATAAAATTGAGGATTTTATTCGACGCGGTTATAAAATAGTGTATGAATATATTGATGAAATAACACCACAAATAACGGGGGAAATTCCAGAATTTGTTTTTAAAAGGCATGAATATTTGTTAAGAAATGAAGAGGTTACTGTTATAGCTACATCAGACAAGCTATTTGGGCAGATAAAGCCATATCGTGAGAATAATATGATAATGCTGAACAATGGTGTTGATTATGAACATTGGGATATATCTCCTGATAATATTGCGTGTCCGATTGATATGAAAGAAATTGTGGAACTTGGCAAAGTTATAGTGGGATATCACGGCGCATTAGCACAGTGGATAGATTATGATCTGTTAGGACGAATTGCGAAAGATCAGCGATTTGTTTTAGTGCTTATAGGCTTTGAACATGATGGGAATTTGAAAAAAAGTGGATTGTTAAATTATGAGAATGTATATTATTTGGGAGCAAAAAATTATCAGGAATTAAATGCGTATTGTGCATATTATGACATTGCAATTTTACCGTTTGTTATTAATAATATAACGCTCTCTGTGTCACCAGTAAAGATTTTTGAGTATATGGCGGCAGGAAAACCTGTAGTCACTTATGCATTGCCTGAGTGTAAGAAGTATAGTAGTTGCCTTTGCGCAAATACCCAAGAAGAATTTTTAGAGAAATTAGATATGGCGATATCTTTGAGAAAAGACGAGAAGTATCTTAACGCACTAAAGCAGGATGCACTGAATAATACATGGACTGCTATTATGCAAAAAATGATTAAATATGTAAAGCAAAATTACAATGTTAAAGATAAAGAGAAAGAGACTGTTCTTAATATAGAACTGGGAATTAAAGAAAGGAATTCCTATCTTAACCAAATTTTGTTGCAGCCTAATTATATTGATAAAAAATATTATAGGGATATTACTGATGCGCCATATGTTAGGCAACCGGAAGATTGTAAAATTATTGCGTATTATCTTACACAATTTCATCCGGATTCGCATAACGAAGAGTGGTGGGGGAAAGGTGTAACAGAGTGGAATAATGTTACGCGCGCGGTGCCACAATTTGCAGAGCATTATCAACCAAGACTGCCGGGAGAGTTGGGGTTTTATGATCTTAGAATTGAAGATAATATGAGAAGACAGATAGAGCTGGCAAGAATGTACGGAATTTATGGTTTTTCTTTCTATTACTATTGGTTTGATGGAGAAAGATTGCTTGAAAGACCGTTGGAATTGTTTTTGTCTAATAAGGATTTGGATTTCCCATTTTCAATATGTTGGGCAAACGAAAATTGGACGAAACGTTTTGATGGTACTAATACGGATATTTTGATGGAACAGAGTAATAGCCTAGAAAGCTATTGTGGTGTAATTGAAGATATCGTCAGATTTCTGTCGGATGCACGATATATATCTATTGATAATAGAAAGATACTTACGGTATATAGACCATCATTAATGCCAAAAGTAAAGAAAGTTCTGAATTATTGGAGAGAATACTGTAGAAATAATGGCATTGGAGAAATCTATATAATAGCGGTAAAAGAAAATGGTATTGAGAAGGATTGGCTGGCAGAAGGGTATGATGCAGTTACAGAATTCCACCCGGGAACATTATATGAAAACTGCGTTAATATTTCTAATAATTTAAATTATGTTAGAAATGATTTTGCAGGTGAAGTTTTTTCATATCCTGATATAGTGTATAGGCAAAAATATTTTAAATATGATTATAAGAAATTATATCGTGCGGTTATGCCAATGTGGGATAACACAGCGCGGAGGAATAATAAAGGAATGATTTTTCACGGTTCGACACCGGAGCTTTATAAGCGATGGTTAAAAGATATAATTATTGCAGGACAGAAACGAGATGATCTTGAAGAAAACATAGTATTTATTAATGCATGGAATGAGTGGGGGGAAGGAGCATATTTGGAACCAGATAAGAGATATGGGTATGCATATCTTCAGGGAACGAAGGAGGCGCTTGAGGAAACCAGACTTAAACAGGAGACTTTATAGTGAGACCAGCTATGAAAAGTCAAACTTAAAGTAGCAAAAAATTTCTTTTACGTGTTGGTGAAAAAGTGTTCCTGAAAATTTGTCGGCACAGCGCTTGAGAGCATTATAACGGATCTGGGCTTCTGCCGTCTTCTTGTTATAGTAAGTTTGCAGACGTTATCTTTACGTATGACGGAGGCTTTGATGGAGTTTGACATGCACACGCTGTAGTTATAGTCAAAAAGGTATCTGGAAAAGTTGTCTTTGCAGTGTGTTGCTGATTCAAAACCAATGTTGCTGCTGTCGCCTAGATAAGCAAGCTCAGGGAGGAGAGAATCCAGCAATTGGAAGCCATTACTATTATTTGTGAATTTCAACGGTTTTATTAGTTCAGTACCATTAGGAGATGTGGCTGATGCATAGTGGTTAAGTTTAGCAATAACAAAGCCTACGTAAATCATGAAACTGTACCTTACTTTTACAAAGTCTGATACCGTGATACCTGCCACCGGTTATCATTGTAGACTTGATTGAACTAAGAACTAAAAGAACAGACGCTCTAGAACATCCAGCAAATAAACTATGTTAGATAAAGTCAAAGGCAATAAACTCTAGCCGAATAGTGAAGCTACAGGGGATTAATTGAACGGTCACAGTATCTGAAGTGTATTCAACGAAGACACAAACCCAAAAGAGAGGAAACATGGTGTTTTTGCCCTGTGAAACATCATACAAGAAAAACATGAGTAATAATGTATTATTTGACAGGATAACCAATTTAGAAGATAAAATGAAAAAGGTGCGAGAAAAATCGAAGATTATATATTTACTAATTTATCTTTTTATGGCAGTATTTTTGGGGTATGGATTGACGCTGACAGACTCGGGGAAAGAAACCATAAGTACTTTAAAGGAATTGGAAAAACAAGGATATGTTTTGCTCTTTGTATGGGGATATTTATGTATTTTCTTAGTACTATTTAAAATGCGTAAAAAGCTTGCACTGGTTAGAAAAAGTGATTTCCTTTTTTTCCTTATTATTTTGGCAAGTATTCCTAGGATATTTATAATGCTTCAAAATCACTATATTCCTACAAATGATTTTAAAAACTATTATGAAGCTGGAGTTCATTTGATTGAGGGTGACAAGGCAGTTGTGCGCGAATTTGTAGGTGGCTATAATATAGCAAAATTTGGCGGGCTAGCAGTTTTTATGGGAATCACGGCGAAGTTATTTTCTGTAAAGCTGATTGGATTCCAAACTGCTAATGTAATTATTACATCGCTTATATGTGTGTTCATTTATCTTATTATAGAAGACTATAATAAAAAGTCTGCAATGATAGCCAGTATATTGTTTGCTATATATCCGGAAAATATAATTTCTACTCAAATCACAACAAATCATCATGGGGCGATACTTTTTACTCTAATCAGTATTTTTTGCTTAGCAAAAGCAGAGCATTACCATAAATATATTTTTTGTATTTTAGGGGGTGTTGCCTTAGCGATTAGCGACTTGATTCATCCATCGATAAGTGTGCCGATAGTTGCAATTTTATGTTACGGAATTGTAGGGGGAGGGGGTAAAAAGGCTGGTTATTTAAGACTTAAAAATTGCTTATTAATATTATTGTGCTATGTAATAGCAATAAATATGAGCTTTACGATGTTAAGGGCAGGAGGGATTTTAGAGAGTAATGCGAAAAATCCGTCGCCATCATTGCACCTTGGGAAAATAGTTACCGGATTTAATCATGAGACACGAGGCAGATGGTCACAGGAGGATGCAATAACATTGAGCAGCATGTCGAGAGAGGAAAAGCGGGAATGGCAGGAGACACAAATCAAAGAAAGGATATTTGATAAACCCTTCAATGATATTTTATCACTTATGCGAGATAAAATAGATATAACATGGTTTCAAAAGGGCGCATATTTTGTTTGGTATTGGGAAGCGTGGTATGCGAACATAGTGTCTGATAAAGAAAATGGAGAAGTGCCAAGTGAAGAGTTAGACAGAGAATTGGAAACTTTCTCTATATACACGTCATATCAATTGTTTGACTGGATATTTATTAAGATAATTTATATATTTGCAATTTGGGGTTTTATAATAGTTTCGAAAAGCAGGAGGCAAAATACCGGTATTGCATTGGCGACATGGATATTGCTTGGATGGATAATGATACATTTATTTATTGAGGTACAAGAAAGATATCGATATTTGGGTATGCCATATATTTTTATTTTTGCCGCCATAGGAATGTATGAAAGCTATCGTAGATTGGCGCTTAATGTACGGGCAAGAGAGAGGATACGACGCGCAAATAAAACAATTTCTGAATACAAATGAAATATGAGAGATGAATAGGACGGATAAGTTATACATAGTAATACCGGCATATAATAAGGCGGAAAATATAAAGTGTGGAAAAAGGGCACAGGGTGATGCTGAATGCTGTTTCCAAGCCGGAGGAGATTAAGACTGCTTCCTTGAAACAGCTTTATGAGGATGCAGCGGAAGTGCAGGAGCAGATTGTATATGAGCTGCCCCTGAATCATTCTTTTGGGATGCGTGTACTGCGGTCGACCTTGTTTTTGGGTGCAACGGTTGTACTGCAGAATGGATTTACCTTTGCGAAGGAAATAGAGACAAATATAGAACAGCACCATTGCACGGCGATGGTCTGTGTTCCGGCATCTATAGAGGTTATTTACCGACAGATGCAGGATCGATTTTCACCAGTTATTGGACAACTCCGTTATATTGAGTTTTCGGCAGGATCGGTAAGTGTGGATATGAAGAAAAAACTGCTGGCTATTCTGCCGGATACACAGTTGTTTAATACATGGGGGTCAACAGAGACAGGAGGCGCTGTTTTTTTTGATATCACAAATCACCCGGATAAACTGGCTTCTATTGGGAAACCCCTTGAGGGGATAGAGGTGAAAGCGGTAGATCCAGATGGGAATGTGGTAGCGGCGCGAGATATGGATACAGCCGGTAGAATGCTGCTGCGCGGGGAAATGCGGATGGAAGGGTATTGGAATGCGCCAGAACTGACGGCTGAGACGATTCGTGATGATTGGCTGTATACCAATGATCTGATCTATTTGGATTCGGACGGCTTTATCTTTATGCTGGGAAGAGCGGATGATATCATCAATGTGGGAGGAGAGAAGGTGTCCCCCGTAGAGGTGGAGAATATTGCGCAGGAATATGATGGAATCAGGGAATGTGCTTGCGTCGGGGTAGATGATCCGGAAGGAATCGTGGGACAAGTACCGGTGCTGTATGCGGTGGCGGAGAATGGAATGCTTGAGGAGGATGCGCTGCTGAAATATTTGGCGGGGCGTATGGAGAAATATAAGCTGCCGCAGGAGTTGATTCAGGTGGACGAACTGCCAAGGAATAAAATGCAGAAACTGGATCGTAAGGCGTTACAAAGGATGTATGCGGAACGGAGCAGTGTAGATCTGATGAACCCGGTGATTTGTAATCTGCTTGCGCGGAGAAGTGTGCGGAGCTTTACGGATCAGCCGATTGACGATCGGCTTCTGGACATGATTTTGAAAACAGGATACTATGCGCCGTCGGGTCGCAATATGCGTAAGCGTCAAATCGCTCGCCTTAACTAAGATTTAACTTTATGCCATACTCTAAAAGACACGAAAAAACTACTAGGGAACCGCTGATTAATTAGTTTTATTTTCAGCATTATCCCGTTTTGTCAG
>ERZ779637.421-NODE-421-length-28827-cov-5.398200_pt1 | contig 28827 bp, 26 predicted proteins | sample MGYA00514196_ERZ779637 | MGnify/ENA primary metagenome ERZ779637 (study PRJEB29562, sample SAMEA4376700) | mouse gut metagenome | isolation source: Cecum | study: EMG produced TPA metagenomics assembly of the A DSS colitis mouse model was used to assess the...
TTTTCGCATGCAGAGTCTGCCCCTGCAAAGAAAAACGCTGCCGGTTATTGGAGTATACCTCATCCCCCAGCAAAGGATGTCCGATGCTTGCCATATGCACCCGGATCTGATGGGTTCTTCCCGTTTCCAGACGGCACTCGATATAGGTGTATCCCCGGAATCTCTGCAGTACTTTATAATGCGTCACGGCATCTTTTCCGTTTTTATCGTTTACCGCCATTTTTTTTCGGTCTGTGGGGTGTCTTCCCACGGGTTTATGTATTGTTCCCGTATCCTCCTTCAGTTCTCCCAGGACAATGGCGTGATATACCCGGTTAACGGTATGGGCCGCAAGCTGCGCGGCAATGCGCTCATGGGAAAAATCGTTCTTACAGACAATAACGGAACCGGTGGTATCCCGGTCAATGCGGTGTACGATACCGGGACGCATTACGCCGTTAATACCGGAAAGACTGTCTTTACAATGATACAAAAGAGCATTTACAAGAGTTCCGGTATAATGTCCCGCCGCAGGGTGTACAACCATTCCCTTCGGCTTATTTACCACTATGACGTCGTCGTCTTCATAAAGGATGGAAAGGGGAATATTTTCAGGCCGGATATCCGGTTCCACGCTGTCCGGAAGTTCAAACACAATCGTATCCTGCGCTTTTACTTTATAATTTGCTTTTACCGGGATTCCGTTTACAAAAACGCCGTTTTCCCGGATCAGTTTCTGGATAAAAGAGCGCGACAAAGAATCGATAAGCATGCTCAGACACTTATCGATCCGCTCTTCCTCCATATCCTCCGCAATCACAAAACTAAATCTGTCCAAAGCTTTACTCCCGTTTTTTTATTTCAATTCGCGGTAGCGTTCCTGTTTAAACGTTAAAAACTTAAAATCCTTTTCTTTATAATAGAATAACAGCAGACAAATCAATATCGCCACTGATACGGATATCAATATATCATCCGGATTAAAAACCGGAAAATCAATTCCCACAAAGTAGATAAAATCGATGACATATCCGAATCTTAACCGGTCTGTTACATTCCCCAAAGCGCCTGCAAGCATGCAGGCAAAAACCGGATGAAGAATCTGAAACCGCGGCTTGTCCGGCAGCCTGACGAGCAGATAGAGAATAACCAGTATAAAAATTCCCGCGGTAAATAAAATGAACGGCGTCTGGTTCTGCAAAAAGCCGAAAATGCCTCCCGTATTTTTTAGTAACGTCAGCTGTAAAACACCGTCTATAACAACAATGCTTCCCCCGTTTTCCAGAATCTGCGTAACATAATCTTTAAGCAGCTGATCCACTAACAGAACGAAAAAAATTCCAAGCGCGTCCCAGAACAACAATATTCTTTTTGGAATAAAAATTTTCTTACGGGATGGTTTCAAGTTACGCATGGGCGTCCTCTTCGCTGAAATGAATTTCCTCTATGGCGTCCAAAATCTCCTGATCCGTTACGTCAGTAGAAATAAAAGCCTTTCCGATTTTCTTTAATAATATAAATTTTATTCTACCGTCCTCCGCTTTCTTATCGGATTTGGTCAGTTCAAGAATTTTGTGGGGCTCCACGCCGTCAATGGAAATCGGCAGATAAAAAGGAACGAACATATCCCGTATCTCATAATATTCCTCCATGGAAAGGAAATTTTTCTTCCAGGAGATAAAAGCCGCCGCCACGCATCCCAAAGCCACACATTCCCCGTGGTACAATTTGAAATTTTTATATTTTTCCAGGGCGTGCCCAATCGTATGGCCCAGATTCAGGAGGGCGCGTTCGCCTTTTTCGGAAGGATCCTTTTCAACAATCATCTGCTTGATCCGGCAGGTGCGCACCAGCATTTCCTCCAATATTTCCGGCTGCTTTTCACAGATTTCGTACATCATCTCAATCAGCCATTCATATAAAATGCCGTCGCGGATCAGAGCGGATTTCATGACTTCCGCAAAGCCGGAAAAAAACTGTCTGTTATCTAACGTTTTTAATACGGAAAGATTCATATAGACAAGTATCGGCATTTTAAAAGCGCCTACCATATTCTTATAACCGTCAAAATCTACGCCCGTCTTGCCGCCGATGCTGCTGTCCGCCTGTGACAGAAGTGTAGTTGGAATCTGTACATAGTCGATTCCCCTAAGAAAAGTCGCGGCGGTATAGCCGGTAATATCCCCCGTTACGCCACCGCCCAAAGCGATCAGCATATCTTTTCTGTTAAACTGGCGTTCAATCAGAAATTGATAAATCTCCTTAACGGTGTCTAACGTCTTATTTGCTTCCCCTGAAGGAAAAACGAATATTTCACAGCGCCGGCAGACCGGTTCGAGAAGCTTTTTTACTTCCGTCCCGTAAAGCCCGGACACAACGGAATCCGTAACGATACACAGCTTTCTCTCCGAAATATGAAACGGCTCCAATTCCTCACAGAGTTTATCAAAGGATGCTTCATATACGATATCATAGCAGGGTTTCTTTTCATAATGAACGGTTAATCTTTGCGACATACATGTCCTCTTTCCGCGCCATAAGCTTATTTTTTAATCAAAAGCTTCCCGCCGTCCGGCAGGAAGCTTTTATACACACAACGTTAAAATCCATTATTAATCGGCATATCGAAAGAACTGCCGCTTAAAATATCCTGAAAATCTCCGGATATATCCACGCTTGCCGGGGTAATAATAAATATGTAATGGGATATTTTCTGTAAATTGCCGCTGATTGCAAAACAGGAACCGGAGGTAAAATCAATAATCCTCTGCGCAATATCCACATCCAGTCCTTCGAGATTCAATACAACCGTCCGGTTGGCAAGAAGCGTTTCCGTAATCTCTCTTGCGTCTTCTACCGTACTGGGCTTAATCACACATACCTCCATACCGCTTCCGGTCATTCTCTTTTGCTGCCGGATGGGGGTTACCTTAGCTACCGGTTTCTGCGGTTTTTCTTCGATTAAATCGTCTGTAGATGTTTTGGAGCTTATTTTCTTCGGTTTATCTTCAATGACATCATCGTCGTCATAGTAATCGTCGTCATAATACTCGTCTTCTTCGTCATTTAACTTCATGTAGGTTAAAAACTTGTCCATTACTCCCATATAATCTCTCCTTAACTTCTTCCCCCGAAAATTCCGGTACCAACCCGTACGTAAGTGGCCCCCTCTTCAACCGCCACTTCACAATCCCCTGTCATTCCCATGGAAAGAACTTCTACCTTAACATTATCAATGTTTTGTTCCCTGATGTCAACAGCTAATTGACGCAGTTTTTCAAAATACTTCCGATTTTCCTCCGATTTTTCTACATAAGGCGCAATTGTCATAAGACCTTTGATATGAACCGCCGGAAGCTGTGCGATTTCCCGGATCAGCGATATTGTATCCTCCGGACGGGTTCCGAACTTGGTTTCTTCCTCCGCCACATTAACCTCTATCAGAATATCCGTCTCCAGGTTTCTTTTCACCGCTTCCTTGCTGATTTCCTGTGCAAGCCGTACCGAATCGACACTGTGAATTAATGCTACCTTATCCAAAATATATTTTACTTTATTGCGCTGCAGGTGACCGATCATGTGAAAACGGGTATCCGCCGGCATACGGTCATATTTTTCAAGAATTTCCTGTACTTTATTTTCGCCAAAATCACGGCATCCCTGCTCATAAGCCTCAAGCAGCATGGAAACAGGCTTTGTTTTGCTTACGGCAATTAATGTAACGTCCCCGGGATTGCGTCCCGCTTTTAAGGCGGCGTCCTCTATTTTTCTCGTCACTTCCTGTAAATTGTGCGCAATCTGATCATTCATATCAATCCTCCACATAAAATCGGGATGAATCAGTCATACATAAATTCATTCTCGTTTACGGTTTCCGCATCCAGAACAATATAATCATAAACGTTTAAACCATACGGGCTGTTTGATTTAACTATGGAATATTCTTCATTCTTATAAAGAATATCAATTCTTCTAAAATCCGCATACCCTTTATTAATGTTATATACCCCGATCAAGGTCGCCTTTTTGCTTACGACCTGGGTTTCGGCGCTGTCCGGCATCAACAGGATATCCCCGATTCTGAGTTCACTGGTATCCAGATAATATTCTTCTTCCGCTTCGTTATAAATGGTTGTTTCAATAAATTCCGAAGTTACGCTTCCGTCCTCCAGATAAGACTGGCGCAGTACTCCGAAGTTCCCTTTAACTCCGCCTTTTGTCACATAAGCTTTGGGAACCAGATAAAACTCTTTTTCCACGATGGAGGTATTGGGAATTTTAAGCCCCCTTTCATCATTTATAATCAATTCAATTTCCAGGAAACGATCGTTTACAAATGTAATCATGGAATTGTTAAAGCTCAGCTTCAGAAAACTATCTCCGTCCTGATTCGTAAACATTTTCATTTCCGCCCAGGATTCATATTGATTTTTTAAGAATTTTACTTTTATAAATCCTTTTTCCTCCTCCACAAGCTGCGCTCCTCTTTCCGCATCAAAAGGAATCACAACCGACCAGTCTTCGGAGGTACTCAGTTTATAAACGGCGCTCCCCTGTTCAATCAATTCGTTTCCTGATAACTGTTTTTTCTGGTAGTCTTTTTGTTCAAACATGGATTTTGTAACCGTATCTTCCGTCAGATCCTCGTACCCGTCCGTCCAATACGTTACGATTCCCGAAATACCGGAATAACAGTCTTTTATAATGGCGCTGTTTTCCGCCGCAAGAGAAGACACGGAACCGGTCAGAACCGAATTGGCAAGTTTTAAAACCGTATTTTTCAGGTTGTATTTAAAATCGTAGGTCTGTGAAAAAGCTGTCGGTGAAAAAGAATGTGTAAACTCCACCAAATCTGATTTCATTTCGGACAATGTAGCATCGTCCAGCGTATTCCCGCTCATAGCGGCCGATTCCACCAGATCGGACAGCTGTCCCGTCTCGTCTACGGTATAAACCAGGTCGCCAACGGCAACCCTCTCTCCCTCCCGGGGATAATAATACACGTATCCGGTCCGCTCGCCGGTAACGACCTCTTCTTTTCGCAAAACGATTCCTTTATATACGTTATTGGTTGACAAAGCCCCCTCTGCAACAACATAACCGCGGATTCTCTTCTCTGTAAATGATAAAAAAACGCAGACAATAATATATACAAATATAAAGCCGAAAATAACCATTCCCAGGTTGATATTCCGTGGTTTCCGGTATTTTTTTATCTTATTTGTATTTTTTGCATTACGTTCTGCCACAGATAAGCCTCCATACTTTTGAAACCTTAAAAAAAACCCCGGAAAGCATCCGAGGCTTTTTGGTTTATGTTAAAGGGAAACAATAACTTTGGACTTGCAAAACTCCGGCAGTTCCGCTTCGTCTTTGGAAATGCTGATTACGAAGTCCACTTTAAATTTCTCGCTTATTTCTTCCAGTTTATGTATTGCCGCACTGTAATCCTGTTCCTCCAGACATGCAATTCTTAAAAAGCTGTCAAGATACATTTGCTGTAAATCATGATCCTGGGAAATAATACCGCATATAAAACCTATAAATTCGTCGCTGTTCGTCACCATATAATCAGGAACATTGATTAATCTGACTTTGTTATTCAGTTCATACATATGCTTCGTACTTTTATCCAGATAAACGATGTTACCCGAAACATTCTTTATCTCATTATTTACTTTGTCCAATAAATGTTTTGTCTTACCCTTCCCTTTATTACCTACAATCAACTGAACCATTGGAAACCCTCCTGAAGTAAATTAAATGTACGACCCCAAAAGCATCGTTGCATCTGTTTCTATTATAAGTTATCTTGTTATAAAAAACAACCTCTAATTAATCGAATCTTTCTTTCTGATTATTGATCTCCCTCAGCAGACTGGTCATATCCAGATACAGATCGTCGCTGGTTGGATCTCTTAATATTACGGACACATAGGAATTTCCTGAGGTATCTTTAGTCAGAAGAATCAGACATGCGCCGGCGGCATTGGTTGTTCCTGTTTTTCCGCCAATCACCGTTATATTTTCCGGCGGATTAAAATCCCCGCGCAGGTATCGGTTCGTTGTTTTAACGGAAAGCTCCTTGCTTTTGCCGTCTTTATCCGTATAAACGGTCTCATATGCGCTCATATGCATAATCTGCGTTATACTCTCGTATTTTAGGGCTTCGTTAAAAATCAGATACAGATCGTATGCGGTCGTATAGTGATTATCCTGCGTCAGACCATGAGGATTCGCAAAATGCGTATTGGTAGCCCCCAGACGCACAGCCTCCGTATTCATCATTTCCAGAAAACCTTCTACGGAACCGCCGATATTTTCCGCAATTAACATGGCCACATCGTTGGCGGAATACATTAAAAGAATATGCAGCGCCTGATCCAAAGTCATGGAATCCCCTGCTTTTAATCCGCAAAGCTGCGCACCCGATTCGGTAATATTAACGTTGTTAGTCGCCGTAAGAACCTGATCCATGGAACCATATTTAACGGCGGCCAGAGCCGTCATAATTTTGGTAAGACTGGCCGGGTTCAGCCGCTCATGGGCATTTTTGGAATATAACACGCCGGAACTGCCCAAATCAAACAGGCATGCGGCCCCTGCGTTTTCAAGATTCAGGTCATTTGCGCTTACATCTGCCGACACAATGCACAAATTCTGCGCAAACGAAGAAGTCTCCAGATTCTCGGACGTTTTTGTAACCTGAAAACTGCTGACCTTGTAATCGGGATCATATGCGAAATCGTATTTTAAACCGCCGCATCCGCATAAAAATGCCGCAAACAGCCATGCGGACAGCACCGTCAAAAGCTTTCTATTTGTACATTTCACGCCACTCTAAGTCTCCTCTGTCTAAGGACTTGATTAACAGTTCCGCCGAGGCAAGATTGGTTGCCAGAGGAATATTGTGCATGTCGCACAAACGGACGACCGTGTTGACATCCGGCTCATGATTTTTGGGGGTCAGAGGGTCCCGCAGGAAAATAACAAGATCCATCTGGTTATGTTCGATCTGCGCTCCGATCTGCTGCTCTCCTCCCAGATGCCCTGCCAGAAACTTATGGATATTCAGATTGGTTACCTCTTCGATCAGGCGTCCCGTCGTACCTGTGGCGAACAATTCATTTTTGCTTAAAATTCCCCTGTACGCAATGCAAAAGTTCTGCATCAGCTTTTTCTTTGCGTCATGCGCAATCAATGCAATGTTCATAACAATACCCTCTCCAAATTTTATTTTTTACATTGTAACCTTACGTTTAACACAAGGCCGATCCCCATAAAAAGGCTGAGAAGAGAAGTAAGACCATAGCTTACAAACGGCAGCGGCAACCCTGTGTTCGGTAAAATAAAGGTTGCCACGCCGATGTTAATAAAACCCTGAAATGCAATAAGAGAACCGACTCCGCAGGCAATCAGGGTTCCCGCAAGATCTTTCGCTTTTCTTCCGACACTGACACATTCAAGAGCTATCAAAAATAACAGCACAATGACAAGACAGCTTCCCTTAAAGCCAAATTCCTCGCCGATAACGGCAAAAATAAAGTCCGTCTGGGGTTCCGAAATATAATTTCCGTTTTTGACGGAACTGATTTCGTTTGTCTTATACCCCTTGCCGTCCAGCTGTCCGGACGCGATTGCCGTAATGGAATTCAGCTGCTGGTAAGCGGTCGTCGAAGCATATTCCTGAGGATTGATAAAGGCCATGATCCGTTGCTGCTGATAATCCTTGATAATTTTCTGATCCGGCTGTAAAACCAGGGATATGAAAATTACCGCTGCGGGAAGTAATACTGCCAAAACGCCGAAAATAATTTTGTAGCTTAAGCCTCCCACGAAAATCAATACGCAGAACACAAGCAGTAAGGTTATACTGGTGGAAAGATCCGGCTGCTTATAGATCAACACCCAGGGAACGCCGATCAGCACAAGGCTTAACGTAATATATTTGAATGTATTCAATTGTTCCTTATGTTTCATAATAAACTGTGCAAAGAATAAAATCAATAGAATTTTCGCACTTTCCGACGGTTGAAAACGAAATCCGAAAAGATCCAGCCACCTGCTGGCGCCGTTTGCATTGTCCCCCATCCCCGTAAAAATAACAAGCGCCAACAGTACCAGATTACCAGCGTAAAAAAGCGGATACAGCTTTAAAAGAACCGTATAATCAAAAAAGGATATAACAATCATTAAAAAAACTCCGAAAATCATTCCCATCATCTGTCTGCTCTGCAGAGATTCCCTTGCGCTCCCTACGGCAATCACCCCGATGACCGACAGGGCGATTACCAATAGTATTAACTTAAAATCATAATCTCTGATTCTGTATTGTTTAAACATTCTGCCTCTCTTTTAATCCCCTTACCCTTTTCCTACTTATTCAGATCAAGAATCGGAATATTGGCATATAACGTGGGATTTTTCATATTTCTTCCTTTTGTGCCTGTTTTGCTTATTTGTATTTCCATGCTGTTCGCATCGATCTTCATATATTTTGATATAACTTTTGCAATATCATTCTTAATCATTTCCATCATTTCCGGGGAACAGTTGACTCTGTCCGAAATCAACAGAATCTTCAGACGGTCTTTTGCAACTTCCCTTGAACTTTTTCTTCGGAATATATTCGAAATTTTCATATCCGGCCTCCTCTATATTTTATGAAAAATCCCCGAAACCCTGGTCCAGAAAGAGATGCTTCTGGTAAAGTCATGAAACGCTACTTCTTTTCCCAGAATTCTCTCGCAGATATTATAATACGCTTTTCCGGCGGGCGTCGGATTTCCGACAAGAGGCTCTCCCTGATTGGTTGCAATTACGACGTTTTCGTCATCCGGAACGATTCCGATCAGCGGAATGGACAGAATATCGATTACATCCGAGGCGGACATCATATCGCCCCGTTTTACCATATCAGGCCGAAGCCGGTTAATTACCAAATCGATTTTTTTGAACTCCTGTGATTCCAGCAGGCCGATAATTCTGTCGGCATCCCTGATTGCGGATACTTCCGGCGTCGTCACCACAAGCGCCCGGTCCGCGCCTGCAATGGCATTCTGAAATCCCTGCTCGATTCCGGCCGGACAGTCGAGGATAATATAATCGAACTGATTTTTCAGATGGTCGATCAGCTTAATCATCTGTTCCGGCCTTACGGACGACTTGTCCCTGGTCTGCGCCGAAGGCATCAGATAAAGGCTTGGATGCCTTTTATCACGGATCAGCGCCTGCTTGACCCGGCAATTTCCCTCGACCACGTCTACCAGATTATAGACAATCCGGTTCTCCAGTCCCATAACAACGTCCAGGTTGCGCAGTCCGATATCCGTATCGATCAGAACAACCTTTTTGCCCATTTGGGCCAAACCTGTACCAACGTTTGCAGATGTGGTGGTTTTTCCCACACCGCCTTTTCCTGATGTGACGACAATTACTTCACACATACTTCCTCCGTTTCTACGGAAATCCCCATGAGGTTCCGTGTTTGAAATATTGCTGAACAATCTTATCGTCCACCGGAATTTGTTAAAACAAATCCAGCAATTCTTTTGTTAAAGGTTCAAGAACCACTCTTTCGTTTTTTACATAAGCAATTTTAGGCCGTACTTTTGGCTTTATGGACCACTTATTGCCTTTATCGCCGGGTTTATATTTGAAATCGCCGATTTTTACATTCTCCGGCTCCATTTCAAGCGCCACTACATAATGATCCGGTTCGCCGTTTTCTCCCGCATAGGCCTTTCCATACAGGCCGCCGAGAATAATAATATTTTTGGAAGAAATAATCGTGGAACCGGGATACACGTCCCCTAACACTACAATGCTCGATTCGGTTTCCAGAACCTGATGATTTTTCAGAGTTCCTTTATAAAACTGCCCCTCGGATGCCGTATTTTCCAGCTGCATTTCCGTTTCTCTGACGGCGCGTGCAAAATTCCGGCCGGTTTCCTCGTCCTTTCCCATAAGGCAGATAATATTTACGTCGCAGTTTTCCTGAATCACGTTTAGAATCTGCCGTTCCTCTTCATCCGTAAGCTCCCGGCCGTTAATGGACAATGCCATTTTGGCGTTTCCGAAAAACTTCCCCGACTCGTGAAATTTATATCCGATTTCACGGAGCAGATCCTGAAAGGATACATCTTCTTCCAGAATCAGATTAATTCCGTTTTGATAACTCTTGATTACCACATGTTCTTTCATATGCTGACTCCCTCCGGCATTCCTTTACCATTCATTACTGATGATCCCGCTTTCCATCGTTGCTGCCGTACCGTTTATAATCTCTTCCGCATCTTCCAGATTGTAATAATACTTGAGTACTTCTCTGGTCGTCCTTGCCGCATAGTCCGAAGAATAACCGAAAGCAATACGGGTAGTAATGGCTATTTCCGGATTCTCATACGGCGCATAACATACGAACAGCGCATGGTTCGTCCGGCTTTTGCTTTCCTGTGCCGTACCGGTTTTACCCGCCACCTGAACGCCAAAATTGTTAAAATATCTTTTGGCCTCAACAACACGGCGCATACCCGTATGAATTGCATCCCAGTAAGATTCCGGCATATCGATCCGATTCCGGACTTCCGCCTGATAATCTTCCAGCAATGTCTTATTATGATCCGTCAGTTTATCCAAAAGCGTAAGGTTATAACAGGTTCCGCTGTTTGCCACGGTGGCCGTATAACGCGCCATGCTTACCGTTGTAAAGTTATTGGTTCCCTGTCCGATTGCGGAGAGGACCGGAAGCTCGTCCGATACATGGGGTTCCGCTTCGTCGATCTCTACTCCGGATTTTTCCGTCAGTCCGTATAAATCCGCATATTTTTTCAGCCGTTCCAATCCCACGTTACTGTTGAAAACGTCTCCTACCAACCCCAGTCTATAACCGACTTCATAAAAATAATGGTTACAGGAATTGCGGATTGCGTCGCTGACGCCCTGCATACCATGGGAACCGGGATAAATCCAGCACCGGGAATTATAGCTGGCTTTTTCAAAAACACCCGCGCATAAAACGGTTGTGCCCGTATTGATAACCCCTTCCTGCAGTCCCGCCGTGGCCACTACCATTTTATAGGCGGAACCCGGCGCCGTCTGCTGCTGGGTGGCATAATTGTACATAGGCCTTGATTTATCGCTCTGCAGACGCGCAAAATAACTGCTGTCCACCGTGTTGGACATACGGTTATTGTCATATCCCGGATAGGAAACAAGCGCAAGCACATTACCGTTATTTACATCCACAATTACAATGGACCCGGAAAAGGGATCGAGTGCAAGCTGTGCCGGTGTAATTTCAAGAAGTTCGATTCGTCTGCGCATAAAATCATAGGCAGTCATACTGCCGTCGTAAAGCTTTGCCTCATCGTCCGGATCGATATCGTAAATTCCCTGTTCACAAAGGATCTTACATACGTCCCGGCCGGAAATAACGTCGTTCAAAATCATGTATTTATATAACTTACGGTTAAATTCACCGGAATTATCCAACATCTTAATGATATACTCGTTTAAAGCTTTAAAAATTTCTTCCGAATCCGAATACTGGCCTGACAGATTCAGCTTCGTCACATCAATCCAGTTCATGGAAATCAGATAATCAAGGTACTCGCCGAGGCCGATCGTCTCTTCCGTTTTCCACGCCTGATACGTCGCGTCGGAAGTATCGATTTCGCTGTCTTTTATAACGCCCCGATCCGTAAGATATGTCACAACATTGCTTTCATATACCTGATATTCCGTCTTTAACTGGTTATAAGGGGTTCGGGTTTCCTGTATTTCCCTGGTCAGGGTATTGAAAACCTCCTGTTTGTAATCTTCGAATCTGGTCTGTACACTCTTTTCCGTTTCTCCCGCATTGGTATCGTCAAAATGTGAAGTTTCAATTATCCCATTGTCAAACAGAGCGTAATACACGTCATAAATCGGAATAATAATATCCCCGCCCATAGCGTTCTCTTTCGGTATATACTCTTTGACATTATGAATTTTATCCAACAGAATACCGGCTATATTCTGTTCCAGAATATTATAACAGGCAATCTGAAGGTCGTGGCGGATGGTCAGATAAACGTCATTGCCGGCAACCGGTTCCGTCCGGCTGCTTACCTCAATTACCTTTCCCATATTGTCTACAAAAACCTGTTCCGATCCCTTAACCCCCTGAAGGTCCTGTTCCATATAAGCTTCAATCCCGGTCTTCCCCACAATATCGTTCAAAGAATAACGATCCGTTGCAAGTCCGGTTTTTTCCCGGTAGTCCTGATTTAACGTTTCCAGCTCATCCGTGGAAATTTTTCCCGTATATCCGATAATCGGAGCAAAAAATTCACTGTCCACATATCTTCTTGCCGTATCCTCTTCGATCGAAACACCGTCGAGCTTGTCCAGATTTTCCATAATAACCGCTACGGTTTTTTCATTAATATCGGTGGCAATCGTCGTTCCCAGATACTTTTGAAAAGAAGTCAGTCCCATCAGATAACGAACCGTTACGATCTGCAGAATTTCTTTTTTGGTATAACCCATTCCCGGAACAAAAGACTTACTATCGTCAGGATCCGTATAAGTGCCGACACCGTAATAGTCCGGGGAGACTAAATCCTCTATCATCTCATCGGCTGTGGCCGACTCTTCCTCATAACTTAAATCCGTAACGTAAGCCTGTCCGTATACATCCGCCTTAAAACGCAAAAGCAGCGTATCGGATACCGTATATTCATAATTTCCGTCTTCATTCAGCACGATATTAAAATCGCTGGTGACATGATCCCCGTTTTGTTCGATCATTTTAATCAGACGATAAATGGTATCGTTTAAATCCGTATTTCTTTTTCGCTTGGTGCCCTCAAATACATCTTCTATTTTGACCGAATACGCAAGTTCACTGTATGCAAGCAATACGCCGTCCGTGTCATATATATTGCCTCTGGTAGAAGAAATTTCCCGGTTCTTTTCCGTCTTCAGAAGAAATTCGTTCAGATAATGCTCTCCCTCCACAATCTGAAGCGTGAAAATACGTAAAATCAGAACCGACGCAAGTCCGATAAAGGCAATGACCAAAACAAAAGTACGCGATGTTATAAAATTGATAAAGTTTTCTTTTAAACGTTCAAACAAACTTTCTGGCACTCCTTTTTTCCCCTGCTTCCAGCCATTTGTTTATGACTAAAATAACGGGATACAAAATCATGGTTACGACTGCCGTATATATGATTTCCGGCAGAATAACCTCCATAAAATAGTAAGAAAACTGCAGCCTTCCCCTCATTAAGAACATTAAAACATAACAGATCAACCCGTAAAAAAAATCGCTTGCTATAATCAGGGCTGCCGGAAGTTTAATATCATCCGGATAAAAGACCCTGGAAAATTTTCCGTTCATATAACCTATGTACATCAGAATCAGCGCGTAAAACCCAAGCACCTCGCCAAAAAATATATCCGACAGTATACCGCATATAAAACCGATTCCAAGTCCCGTTTTTTCTCCCCGCATAAATCCGAAGGAGGAAGTCAGAATAATCAGAAGATTCGGTACGATTCCTCCGAAATCAAGAGCGCGGAAAAAGGTACACTGCAGCAGAAAACAAATCCATATTAAAGCAGTGGCAATTATGCCTCTTTTCATGTTAATTTATACCCATGCCTTTCTGTTTTACGTATCGGGAATCGTCTGCTTTAATTCCAGAATAACCAAAACCTCGGACAAATGTTCAAAATCCACCGCCGGCGTTATAAATCCGGATTTGGTCAGATTATTGGCGTCCATATCAATCTGATCGATGTAACCGATCAGAATATCCGGCAGAAACAGAGAACTGATATCTGACGTTACCACCTTGTCGCCCACGGCTACGTTACTTTCGCTGTCAACCAACTGCCCGAAACGGATCACGCCCCGCTCCATGGCCTGCAGGTCTCCGGAAACCATCAAAAGATCTCCCGTGGCCAGAACCGTCCCGCTGACATTGGAATTATCGGCAATTACCGATTTAACCTTTGACCAGTTCGGTCCTACGGACTCAACGATTCCCACCAGGCCGCCGTCCGCAAGCACGTTCATATTCTCTGCAATCCCGTCGTTGCTTCCTTTATCCAGAATGAAAGAATAATACCAGTTTCCGCTGTCCCTGCTGATAATGCGGGCGCCTGTTTTTTCATATTCTTCATATTGGCTGTCAATCTTGTAAAGGTTTCTTAAATTATTCAGTTCATACTGACTCTGCTGCAGACGGGTATTCTCTATGGTCAGTTCGTTAACCTGTTCCTTCAGCTTTTTGTTCTCACTGAGAAGATCTCTTATCTGCGCCAGTTCTTCGGAACGGTTTCCCAGCCATTTTCCGACGGAACTGATGCCCTTCTGAAAAGGAACGATTACATAGCCGGCCACGGCGTTTACCGGTTTATCGAGGACGTCCGTACTGAAAGTCAGAATCATTAATCCGGCGCACAGGATCGTTAAAATAAAAAGGAGATATTTACTCGGCAGAGTAAACTTCTCTCCTTTTCTCTTGATTATTGGGCTCATTTACTCATTCCTTCAATTGCGTACGCTACCGATTTGTAGTTATCCTCTTTTATGATTTTGGCAAGTCCCAAAGCCACACTGGTAACGGGATTCTCCGCCATATTTACATGCAGACCCGTTCCCTTTTGAATACGCTGTGCCAGATAACTTACCTGAGACGCCCCTCCTGTCAGATAAATGCCGTGGCGGTAAATATCTGCGGCAAGCTCCGGTGGCGTACGCTCTAAAATCACTTTTATGTTGTCAATAATCGTATGGAAATGCTCGGCAAGAGCTTCGTCCACAAGGCTTACGGGGATTTCTCTTTCCACGGGAAGGCCCGTTACGATATCCCGGCCGTAAACCACGGCGTTGCTGCTGCTTTCCTTCAATTCGCTTAAGGATATCTTCACACTTTCCGCCGTCTTACCGCCGATAATCAGGCTGAATTCTTTCCGGATCGCAGTGCGGATGGCGTCGTCAAACTTAAGCCCTCCCACCTTAATCAGCTTGCTTAATACAATTCCGCCCAAAGATAAAATAGAAAGCTCCGTAGTATCATAGCCTACGTTAACAACTAAAACTCCCTGTGCGTTTTTTACGTCGATATCCATTCCCAGCCCGTCGGCAACGGCTTTCTCCACAACCATAATCTTTTTGGCTTTCACGCCCGCATCACGGATCAGATCATAAAACGCCCTCTTTTCCACCTCCGTCACATCGGTAGGAACGGCGATATAGAAATCCGAAGGCTTCAGGCCGCCTTTGGAGAGATCTCCGACAAAATATTTGACCAAAAGCTCCATATTCTTGATATCCGCGATCACACCGTTGCTGAGCGGATAGGAAATGTGGATATTGGCGGGCGCCTTCTCATACATCTCATAAGCGGAATTCCCGTATGCAAACAGGGTATTCTTATTCTCGATGGCTATCATGTTCTTTTCCACCAGAATACCGTCTTCGCTTTTGCTGTAGATTTTAATGTTGCAGGTACCCAAATCGATACCAAATACGTTGTTTGCCAAAGTAATGACTCCTTTCTATAGTAAACCCGATTCTAAAAAGCTGTAGTATCTGTTATCTCCGATAATGATATGATCCAGCATATTCACATCCAGCAGCTTAGCGCCTTGTCCCAGCAGTTTTGTAATCTCCGTATCATAATCGCTGGGAACCGGATCCCCGCTCGGATGATTGTGAAGCACCACAAAACCTACCGCCTCGGCTTTTAAAACTTCAATAAAAACATCGCGTGTGGAAACAAGGGAAGCATTGGCGGTGCCCGTGGAAAGAAGCACTTCCTTTAAAAGCCGGCCTCTGGAATCAAGCAGCGCTAACAGCACCTTTTCCTTTTTTTCATGTCTCAGCTGTTCCATATAGTAGGCCGCTACGGTCATGGGGTTATTAAAAAGCAGTCCGCTTCTTGCACATTCCTTTGCCATACGCCTGGAAAGCTCCGCGATGCACCGGATCTTAACATCCTTTACTTTCCCGATTCCCTTTATTTTTGTCAAATCCTCCGAACGGATATGGTTAAGCCCGGAAAGTCCCCCGGAAGCGGTAAGAATCCGCCTTCCCAGTTCCAGCGCGCTGATATCCTTCGTGCCCGTCCTCAGTATAATGGCAAGAAGCTCAGCCTCCGTCAGACTTTCCGCTCCGAAACGTTCAAATTTCTCATAAGGCATTTCGGGAACTTCTTTTTTATCGCTCTGTTTGTTTATTGTCGCCATACGCCGTCTCCTTTATCCTCTCCGGCGTACAAAAATGTATACGAATACCCCTATAAAAAATGATAAATCACAAGCGCTATGACAATTCCCACAATACTTGCAATCGTAATATGTATCGACAATCCGAATGAAATCGTCAGAATCCCCAGATTGAGTTCCAGCGGGCCTGTCAATCCAAAGCTGCTTCCATAATTAAGCCATGTGTCCGGAAAAAGAGAACCGATAAATCCCCCGATCACAATCCCCGACAGAATCAGCAAAAAACATGCCCAATTGTTTTTTCTCATATAAAAACTCCATTCTGCTTCTTATGCATAACTAAAAAGTATATTATCACACTTCCCGGTTTATGTATATAAATTTTGCCGAAAAACTTTCGTCATAGTTCGAGAAAAATTCTTATTTTTTTCTTAAATCCGAGTCCAGAAGCCCGTGGTCTGCAAGAGACTGGATTGTTTTCAGAATTCCGAATTTGGCGTGCTGCCAGGTTAATCCACCCTGAAAATACACGGCGTACGGCGGTTTTATGGGACCGTCCGCGGAAAGTTCAATGGAAGATCCCGATACGAAAGCTCCCGCAGCCATAATGACTTTGGCATCATATCCCGGCATATCCCAGGGCTGCGGCGTCACAAAACTATCCACCGGCGCAGCCGCCTGTACGCCTTCACAAAAGGCGGTCACGCCCTCCGGCGTTCCAAAGGTCACCGCCTGAATAATGTCATGGCGGCTCTCCTTTCCGTCCGGCACCACGGCAAATCCAAGCCGTTCATAAAGATTCGCGGCAAAGACCGCGCCCTTTAAGGCCGCCGCCGTAACGGTGGGCGCAAGAAACAGTCCCTGGTAAAAAGAAGCGCTTACGCCCAGGGAAGCTCCCACCTCTTTTCCCAGTCCGGGCGACGTAAGCCTGTACGCCGCGTTTTCCACACACGCTTTTGTACCCGCAAGATAACCGCCGATGGGAGCGAGACCGCCTCCCGGATTTTTGATCAGGGAACCCACTACCAGATCGGCTCCCACATCGGAAGGTTCTATTGTTTCCACAAACTCGCCGTAGCAGTTGTCCACCATACAGATTATATCCGGCCGGATCTGTTTCACAAACCGGATCAGTTCGCCGATTTTTTGCACCGATAAAGTTGGTCTTGTCTGGTATCCTTTGGAACGCTGGATCGTCACAAGTTTTGTTTTGTCATGAACGGCCCGGCGGATTGCCGGAAAATCAAAACTTCCGTCCGCAAGCAGATCCACCTGTCCGTAAGTAATCCCATATTCTTTCAGGGAACCCTTTGATTCCCGGATGCCGATCACTTCCTCCAATGTATCGTAAGGTTTTCCCACAGGGGAAAGTAATTCGTCTCCGGGACGCAGATTGCTCATAAGAGCCAGCGCCAGCGCGTGGGTGCCGCAGGTAATCTGGGGACGCACCAGCGCGTCCTGCGTGTGAAAAACGGAGGCGTACACTTTTTCAAGCGTATCTCTTCCAAGATCATTGTAGCCGTATCCCGTAGTTCCAAGCAGACAGGCTTCGCTGACCTTTTCTTCCTGCATGGCTTTTAACACTTTGCACTGGTTGTACTCCGCCACCCGGTCAATTTCCTGAAAGCGTTCCTTTAATTCTTCCGCCACGCTTTCCCCAAATTCATAAACCTGCCGCGAAATCCCCATGGACTGATACATTCCGCATAATTCTTCCCATTTGTTTTGTGTTCCAGACAACATGCCCGTCTCCTTTATATTCCTTTTTCTTTCATTTTTGTTTTCATAAAAGCAAGAATCTGTTCTTCATCACCGGAAAACCTGTCCTTATCAATCCAGATCACATCCTTTTCCCTGCGAAACCATGTCAGCTGCCTTTTTGCAAAATGCCTTGTATCCCGTTTGATCCGGTAAACGGCTTCGTCCAGACTGGTTTCTCCCTCCAGATAAGCCAGGATTTCCTTGTAGCCCAGCCCCTGCATGGAACCATTCCCGCGGTGTAACCCCATCTCTCTTAAGGCGTTTACTTCTTCCACCAGCCCGTCGGAAATCATGGCGTCCACGCGGCTGTCAATCCGTTCGTACAAAGTCTGCCGGTTCTGCGTCAGGACAAAATAGCAAAACCGGTATGCAGCCTGTTTTTCACGTTCAACCGCATTATGTTCCGAAATCCTTTTTCCGGTTTCCCGGTAAAATTCAAGAGCCCGGATTACACGTTTTACGTTGTTGGCGTGAATCGCTTCCGCGGAGTCCGGGTCTGCCTTCCGAAGCATTTCATGGAGAACCGCAGGACCCGCATTGGCGGCAATTTCTTCCAGTTCTTTCCGGTAAGGCCGGTTTTCCTCGTTTTCGGTAAAGTCAATATCATACAGCGCCGCCTGAATATAAAATCCGGTTCCGCCCGTCAAAATGGGAAGACGCCCGCTTTCACAAATTTCGTTTATGGCGTCTTTACACAGCTTTTGAAAAGTCACAACATTAAAATCCTCCCACGGCTCCAGCACATCGATTAAATGATGGGGAACCGACTGCATCTGCTCCGGCCGGATTTTGGCAGAACCGATATCCATATGCCGGTATACCTGCATGGAATCGGCGGAGATAATTTCTCCGCCGGTTTCTTTTGCCAGCCTGATGGAAAGATTCGTTTTTCCCACAGCCGTGGGACCGGTTAAAACGACAAGGGGTTTTAATTCCATTTTAATCTCCATACGTATCGTAAGTTCATAACTGTTTTAAAGAACGCGTTTAAATTTTTTCTCAATCTCATATCTGCTCATGGAAAATATGGTGGGTCTTCCATGGGGACAGTTATAAGGATTGTCAAGCGTTAACAATTCGTCGAGCAAAGCCTCCATCTCCGCAGGGTTCATGGACATATTTCCTTTGACCGCGGCTTTACAGGACATGGACGCAATTTTCTGTGCGATGACTTCGGGACTTGCGTTTTTAACGCTGCCGCCCTGGCTTTCCGTCAGCTCGTCCAGAACTTCCTCAAACAACTGTTTTTCATTACATCCGTACAAATCCGCCGGCACGGCCCGCAGCGCGTATTCGCTTCCGCCGAAAGCCTCCGTCTCAAAACCAAGAGCCGCAAAATATTCCCCGTACTCCTTAAACAATGCTTCTTCTCTTCCCGTTAAGGATACGATAACAGGAGGGTTTAAGGTCTGGGAAATAATTTCTTTAGCCTGATACTGCTTGATAAGCCGTTCATATTTTACTTTTTCATGAGCGGCGTGCTGATCCACGAAAAATAATTTATCTTTAAAAACAAGCAGCCAATACGTATCAAAAATCTGTCCCAGAATACGATAGTCTCCTCTCGATTCCTGACTTAAAACCTTTTCGGAAAAAAGCTCCATCTGCACCGGCTTTTCCACAATCACCGTATCGGAAGCCTTAATAATTCCGGTCTTTTTCTGTTCCGCCGCTTCTGCGGACTCCGCCGGACTTACACCGAAAATCCGCTGTCTGCTTTCTTTGAAATCAACCGGTTCCGGCCGTCGTACCGTATATGCGGGCGAAGGCTGCGCCACCTTTTGCTGCCTCTGTCTGTTTACTTCAAAAGGCTCCGGCGCCCGCTCCGTTTTGCCGCTCTTACTTTCTTTCGGTCTCTTATCCAAAAAAGCCTCCGGAATCATTTCCCTCACCCGCAGGGCCGCCGCAACGGAACTGCTGATAAAATCGTAAACGCCGATGGTGTCCGAAAATCTAACGTCCATTTTGGTAGGATGCACATTAACGTCCACAAAATCCGGATCAAAGTTTAAGTGCAATACCGTAAAGGGATATTTATGCTGCATCAGATATTCTTTAAAGCCGTCCTCAATCGCTTTTGATACGGTCTGGCTTTTAATGTATCTTCCGTTTACAAAATATGTTTCAAAATTCCGGTTAGCCCGGTTTAAAACAGGCTTTCCAAGATAGCCCGTAACTTTCATGGACGGCGTTTCACTCTTAATCTCAACCAGATTGGCGGCCGCGTCGCGCCCGTAAATCCGGTAAATTACTTCCTCAAGCCGGCCGTTTCCCGAAGTGTGGAAACGAACCTGGCCGTTTAGAATATACTGAAAGGATACGTCAGGACGGCATAAAGCCATATGTTCCATTAAATCCGTAATGTACCCCGCTTCCGTAACCGGTTGTTTCAAAAACTTTTTGCGTACCGGCGTGTTATAAAAAAGATTCCGGACAAGCACCGTAGTCCCATCCGGCGCGCCGATTTCTTCCAAAGAGCCCTCTTTTCCCCCTTCTATGGAAAAACGGATTCCCGTCAGGGATTCCCTGGTTTTGGTAATCAGTTCTACCTGGGAAACCGCCGCAATACTGGAAAGAGCCTCACCCCGGAACCCAAGACTGACCACGCCGGTCAAGTCTGCCGCCGTCCGGATCTTACTCGTTGCATGGCGCTGGAAAGCCGTCTTCACCTGTTCCGGCTCAATACCGTTTCCATTGTCCGTAACGCGGATTAAAGAGATGCCGCCTTCTTTAATTTCCACCGTTACCGCCGATGCGCAGGCATCCACAGCGTTTTCTACCAGCTCCTTTACCACATTGATGGGCCGTTCCACCACTTCTCCGGCGGCAATCTTATCAACGGTTTCCGAATCTAATACATGAATTCCGGCCATGAAGGGCTCCTTTCTCTTTTACCAGCGGTTTTTCAGCTTATTCTGCAGTCTGTAAAGCGTATTCAGCGCATCCAGCGGCGTCAGACGGGTGATATCCGTCTCCCTTAATTCCTTTAATACGTCTTCGTCCTTTACGGTATCAAACAAAGAAATCTGGGCCAGATCCACCTCGTCTAATACCGGCGTCTTCTTAGTTCTGGAATCGCTCTTCGTATCAACCTTAATGCTCTGCACCTTTTCCGTAATATCATTGTCGCTTAACTGTTCTACTATTTCTTTGGCCCGGTCAGTCACCAAATCCGGCACCCCGGCCAGCCTGGCCACCTGAATTCCATAGCTCTTATCCGCGCCGCCTTTAACAATCTTTCTTAAAAAAACAATATCGTCGCCCCGTTCCTTAACGGCTATGCAGTAATTGTTCACGTTGCTGATTTTACCTTCCAGCTCCGTCAGCTCATGGTAATGGGTTGCAAATAACGTTTTGGCGCCGAGAAGCTTCCGGTTGCTGATGTGCTCGATGACCGCCCAGGCAATGGCAAGGCCGTCAAAGGTTGAGGTTCCTCTTCCGATTTCATCTAATACCAGAAGGCTGTTTGAAGTGGCGTTTCTTAAGATGTTGGCGACCTCGTTCATCTCCACCATAAAGGTGCTTTGTCCGCTGGCCAGATCGTCGGAAGCTCCCACTCTAGTAAAAATCCGGTCTACAATACCGATATTTGCCTTAGACGCCGGGACAAAACAGCCGATCTGCGCCATCAGCACAATCAACGCCGCCTGACGCATATACGTGGATTTACCGGCCATATTCGGTCCGGTAATAACGCTGATTAAATGACCTGAATTATCCAGATAGGTATCATTGGAAATGAACATATCGTTCATAATCATCTTTTCCACCACCGGATGTCTTCCATCTTTTATATCGATAATTCCCTTTTCGTTCAGCTTGGGCCGGACATATTGATTGCGCTCGGAAACCAGGGAAAGAGATGTAAAAACATCCAGCCTGGCAATGGCTTTGGCAGTTTTTTGAATCCGTTCCATTTCTCCTGCAATCCGGTCGCGGATTCCGCAGAATACGTCATATTCCAGCGTATTCAGCTTATCCTCCGCGTTCAGTATCAAATCCTCCAGTTCCTTCAGACGGGGCGTCGTATAGCGCTCCGCATTGGCCAGCGTCTGTTTGCGGATATAGTCTTCTGGCACAAGATTCTGGTAGGAATTGGTTACTTCAAAATAGTAACCGAATACTTTATTATACTTAATTTTAAGATTCTTAATCCCGGTCCGCTCCCTGTCTTCCTCTTCCAGTCCTGCCAGCCAGGTTTTGCCTTCCGTTTTCGCTTTTCTTAACTGGTCGATGTTTTCGTCAAACCCGTCCCGGATCATACCTCCTTCCCGGATTCCAATCGGCGGTTCCTCAAGTATCGAATTCTCAATAAGTTCACAAAGATCCTCAAGGCTGTCCGTTTCCTCTTCGATATTGATTAAGAGTTCCTTCTTAAACGCTTTCAGAACCGTTTTAATGGGCGGCAGCATTGCAAGGGAATTCTTAAGGGCGATTAAATCTCTTGGATTAGCCGTCTTATAACTGATCTTACCCAGCAGCCGTTCCAGATCATATATGGGATTCAGGTATTCCCGCAGCTCATCACGGGATACGGAATCTTTCCCAAGCTCTTCAATGGCATCCAGTCTTTTCTCAATGTCCTCCTTCCGGATCAGAGGCTGTTCCAGATAATTTCTTAAAGTGCGTCCTCCCATTGCCGTCTTTGTCCTGTCTAAAACCCATAGCAGAGAACCACGCTTTTGCTTTTCCCTCAAGGTTTCCGTCAGCTCCAGGTTCCTTCTGGAAGAACTGTCTAATAGCATATATTTACTGGTAAGGTACGGATAAAGATGGGTAAAGTGCCCCAGAGAGGTTTTCTGCGTATCGTATAAGTAAGTAAGAAGAGCCCCGGCGGCAATGGTTCCCGTAGGAAAATCTTCCAGGCCCAGTCCGATCAGGCTTTTCACCTTAAAATGATTCATAAGACATCTACGGCAGCCTTCATCATCAAAAACATGGGCTTCCAAAGCGTTAACGGAAATTCCCATGCGTCCTCTGAGGTCTTCCAGATCGGCGCCGCTTACCAGAAAAGCGTCGTTGCAAATTAATTCTCTGGGTTGATATTTATTAATCTCGTCCAAAAGCTTCCGGATATCCTCCACTTCCGTCAGATAATAGTCCCCGGTTGTAACATCCGCTACGGAAATGCCGATGCGGTTCTGAGTATAGACCGCGCACATTAAATAATTATTTTTACGTTCGTCAAGCGCCTGCGTGTTCAAATTGGTTCCCGGCGTAACAATCCGGACTACTTCACGCTTTACCAGTCCTTTCGCCTGCTTGGGGTCTTCCACCTGTTCACAGATGGCCACCTTATAACCTTTGGAAACCAGCTTGTTAAGATATCCCTCCAGCGCATGATAAGGAACGCCGCACATAGGCGCCCGTTCCTCAAGCCCGCAGTCTTTACCCGTAAGAGTAATTTCCAGTTCTTTTGAGGCCGTCAGCGCGTCCTCAAAAAACATCTCATAAAAATCTCCCAGTCTGTAAAACAGAATACAATCTGCGTATTCCTGTTTGGTTTCCACGTATTTTTTCATCATGGGCGTCATTTCAGCCATGTAAATTTCTCCCCGTTTATCCTGTAGTTCTTGTGTATACCGACTAATATACCACAAAATCTTGTGTTTGTAAATTTATTTGCATACCCTACTTTGACGAAAGGATACTCCCCAAATAATAAAATCCATGGCATGCATCCAGCCGGACTTTGACAATTTTTCCGATCATTTCCGTGTCTGCCGGGAAATGTACAAGAAGATTGTTGGACATTCTTCCGGTCAGCAGACGGGAATCCTGCTCGTTCACTTCCTCCGCCAGGACCTCAACGGTCTGCCCTTCAAAACGCACTACGCGTTCTCTTGCCATATCCTGAACCGTCTTTAATACCTTTTGGAATTGTTCCTTCACAACCTCAGACGGAACCTGATTTTCCATAGCCGCCGCCGGCGTTCCCGTACGTTTGGAATAAATAAAGGTAAACGCATTTTCGAAACGTACCTTCTTTATCACATCGATGGTCTCCTCCACATCGTCGGGCGTCTCCCCCGGAAATCCCACAATAATATCCGTAGTTATAGAAATATCCGGTATTTCTCTTCTTATCTTCTCCGCAAGAGCCAGATAGGATTCCTTCGTATATCTGCGGTTCATTTCCTTCAAAATTCTGGTAGAACCGGATTGTAGAGGCAGGTGAAGATGGCGGCATATTTTTTTTGAGTTTTTCATTACCGCAATCAGTTCATCGGACAAATCCTTCGGATGCGACGTCATAAAGCGGATACGTTCCAGGCCTTCAATTTTTTCCACCTCTGTCAAAAGCTCTGCAAAAGATATGGGGGATTCCAGATTTTTACCGTAAGAATTGACATTTTGCCCCAAAAGCATCACTTCCACCACGCCTTCGGATACCAGCGATTTAATTTCTTTCAGAATTTCTTCGGGATTCCGGCTGCGTTCCCTTCCCCGGACATAAGGCACAATACAATAGCTGCAAAAATTATTGCAGCCGAACATAATATTAATCCCGGACTTAAACGGATATTTTCTGGATACGGGCAGATCTTCCACAATTTTATCCGTATCCTCCCAGATATCCATGGTCATACCCGCTTCCTTTTCGTACATTCCCGCAAGAAGTTCCGCAAATTTATAGATATTATGGGTACCGAAAATCAAATCCACAAAAGGATAGCTTTCACGGATTTTGGTGGTTACGGAAGGCTCCTGCATCATGCAGCCGCACAAAGCGATTCTCATTTCCGGATTACGTCGTTTATATCCGTTTAACACACCCAGCCGTCCATACACTTTCTGATTGGCGTTATCTCTGACCGTGCAGGTATTATAAATTACAAAATCCGCATTTTCATCTTCCGTCATCAAAAAACCTGCCTGTTTTAAAATTCCCGTCAGCTTTTCGGAATCTCTGGCATTCATCTGGCAGCCGAAAGTCGTTACGCAGGATTTGGGTAAACGACCATTTTTTTGTTCAAACGATTTAACCCATTCCCGGCATTTTGCGATAAAGTAATATTGCCTGGCAGGTTCTTCTACAGGAGGCTCTACATTAATGTCTATTTTATCAAAATCATTTTCATTATACATTTCTCTTGACTTTCTTCCCTTTCTATACATATAATCAAAACTAAGAAATGAGTTTTTAACCGTACAGTCTTATGGCTCAAGCGGGGTACTCGTTTCTTTTTTTATGTTTATAATGTCATATAGATACAATTTCCTATCTACTGCATGTCTAATCGGGAATCATATCGATACCGGCCGTATTTGGCATTTTATCATGTTTTCTTTCCATAATCCCTCCTTATTCATTCTCATCTCGTACCTTTTCAGAATCCTCCCTTATCTGTCATATAGATTTAAAGCGATGTCATTCATTATTACAATCTGCTGCGGGCAATAACCCATCCTGTACATACCGGTTCGAAGCGTTCCACAAAAGCCATTCCGTATAACCTGCGTCATAAACAGCCTGAATCTGCTCCCGGATCTGTTCTCCCTCATAGGGAATGTGACCGTTTACCCAGACGGCAGTAAACGCCTGCAGCCAGGGACGTACCGCAGCCCTTGTTCCTTCCGGAACACCCTCCAATTCCACTACGGAATCCTGCATGGCGGCAAGTACCGCCGGGTAAGGCTGTGCATCCGGCACTTTTAAACCAAAAACGCCGTCTGCATAGTGGGAAGGATATACCATGGGACTGACCACATCTACGATCGACGCAATCTTGCCATAATCTTGTCCCACCGTTTCCACATCCGTTTTACTGCCGATAATGGTTCCGAAAACATCTGCGCTTACAATAAGCCGTTCTTTATGTAACTCTTCCGCCGCATACGCCAGAAACCCGCAAATCGCCTGCTCTCTCGTATACTCCGCCGCCTCCGGGCCGTAATCCGCCGCATCGGCATCCGCACCGATTGGAAAACGCACATAGTCAAACTGAATTTCGTCAAATCCAAGTTCACCCGCCTGTTTTGCAATTTTAACCAGGTATTCCCAGACACCTCTTTTGTAAGGATTAACCCAGGCCAGTCCATTGGCGTCCGTAACAGGCGTTCCGTCTGGTCTGGTCAGGGCAAGTTCCGGCATACCGGATGCCAGAATCGGATCTTTAAAACAGGGAATCCTTGCAATGGTATATATACCATGTTCTTTCAGCTTTGCCATAAAAGAAGGCATGTCCTGAATATAACCGACGCAGGCGCCCATATCCAGCGCTTCCTTCAAGTCCATCTTAAAGGTAAGCTCGCCCTGGTCATTTTTTACATCGACTACCATGGCGTTTAATTCCGTTTCATCTACAAGCGCCAGAAGATTGTCGAAAGAAGCGCTTCCGGCCATCGGTCCCGTTATGTAAATTCCGCGCACTTCGGGACGCTGCGTCAGAAATCGCGACGCTTCTTCCGCATCCCGCAGGTCTTTTTGTTCCAGACACAGTTTGACGCCCGTCTGGCTTCCTTTGATTATATTTTCTACAGGCGCCTGTTCTGCAGCCGGATTTTTCTTTTCCTTTGCATACCGGTTAGAGAAAAAGCCGGCGGCCATACCTGCAAGCAAAAGAAAAAACAGGACAGGAATCAGGAAAAGCTTTTTATGGTTTCTCCTTCTTCTGCCCCGTCTTCTTCGTCTCATTGTTAATTCCTTCCTCTTCCATATCGCTCTGCCAGTTTAACCAAAAGCTTTGTAATCAGTTCCATGGATTCCACACAGATATACTCATGTTTACCATGAAAATTATGTCCGCCGGTACAAAGATTGGGACACGGCAGCCCCATAAAGGAAAGCCTTGCGCCGTCCGTACCGCCCCGTATGGGCTGAATCAGGGACGTAATCTCCAATTCTTTCATAGCGGCTTCTGCATTTTCAATCAGGTGGAAATGCGGCAGAATCACTTCTTTCATATTGTAATAAGAATCCCGCATCTGCACTTCAAAAATACCTGCATCGTATTTCTTATTCAAAAAATCAGCCGTATCCGTAAACAGTTTCTTTTTTTTCTCAAATTTATCCCGGTCGTGGTCGCGGATAATATAGTCCACCTCCACTTTTTCCACATTTCCGGAAATAGAATCGGCATGAAAAAATCCTTCGTATTTTTCCGTATACATGGGGTTTTCCTGTACCGGAAGAAGGCTCTGAAATTCCTGCGCCAGTAAGACGGCGTTTAGCATTTTGTTTTTTGCCTCGCCCGGATGTACGCTTCTTCCATACACCAAAAGCTTTGCGCCGGCCGCATTAAAGTTTTCATATTCCAGTTCACCGATTGCGCCGCCGTCTACGGTATAAGCAAAGTCGGCCCCGAACCTGTCCACATCAAAATGATCCGCGCCCTGTCCGATTTCTTCGTCCGGTGTGAAGCCGATTCGGATCGTACCGTGGGGGATCTGGGGATTTGACAGCAGATACTCAGCCATAGTCATAATTTCCGCAATACCGGCCTTATCGTCCGCCCCAAGCAGGGTTTTTCCATCCGTTACCACCAGACTTTTTCCTTTATAATTCTGCAATTCAGGGAAATCGGAAACACGGCTTACAACCTGTCCTTCCTTATCCAGCAAAATATCGCTTCCGTCATAATTTTCAAGAACTCTGGGATGAACGTTCTTTCCGCTGACGGCCGGAGCCGTATCCATATGGGCAATAAAACCAAGTACCGGTCCGTTTTCCGTATTTCCGGGAACGGAAGCATACAAATAGCAATGCTCTTCATCCAAAAATATATCTTCGGCTCCCAAAGCCTGAAGTTCTTTTAACAATTCTTTTGCAAAAGCCAGCTGCCCCGGAGTGCTGGGTGTCTTTCCCGCGCTGTCCTCACAGGACTGGGTATCATACGTAACATATTTTAAGAGTCTGTCCAAAACCGTCGCCATAATATGAATCCTCCATAATTCAGACATTTTCAGCAAGAAATCCGATTCCCAGCGCATTGGGACCCGTATGGGCGCCAATAGTGGGATTAATGGGAATAATATGCCGTATGGGAATTCCGGTCTCATCTTCAATGCGAACCGCAAACTCTCTCGCCGCTTCTTCATTTTTCGTATATACAACCGCCAGATACCGGGAATCCGGTTTTCTTTCTTTGAATGCCTCCAGTAAATCGGTAACCGCTTTTTTACGGGTGCGGCTTTTTCTCAAAACACAGATTTTGCCCTCGTTCAGATAAAGAATCGGCTTAATATCCAGAAGCGTTCCGACCGCGCCGCCAAAAGCGCTTAATCTCCCGCCTCTCACAAGGTATTTTAAGTCGTCAACCACAAACATAGCCTGAAACCGGGTCTTTACCTCTTCAATACGCTTTACGATCTCTCCGGCTTCCACGCCTTCTTTTTGGAGGTCTCTCGCCATATAAACCATCATTCCGGCTCCCGCGGATGCGTTCAGAGAATCGATGACATATATTTTACGCTCCCGGTATACTTCCAGCAGTTCTTCGGAAACGGTTACGACCGTACCGTAGCTCCCGCTTAATTCGGAGGAAAACATAATACATAAAATATCCCTGCCGTTTTCCAGTTCTTTTTCAAACAATTCTTTTACCCTGGCCGGATTGCAGCCCATGGATAAAGATTTTTCTCCCTTTTCAAGACGGTCATAAAAGGCCTCCGCCGTAAGCGTTATTTCGTCTCCGTAAATGATTCCGTCGTCAAAATGGTAATATTGGGGAAGTATCACGATGTTTTCTTTTTCCGCATAAGCCGGAAATACATCGGTGTTCACATCTGTCATAATTGTAAATTCGTTCATTGATTCACGCTCCAAGTTTACTCTGCTTTTAGTCCGCAGTGCACGTTCGGGAATTAATTCCCTCACTCACGGGCTTCGCCCTATGAAAAATGTCATGAATAAATTCGTCT